>OHIX01000157.1_pt1 | contig 33516 bp, 28 predicted proteins | sample 1568391 | NCBI WGS metagenome assembly OHIX01 (sample SAMEA3879541, study PRJEB24766) | human gut metagenome | biome: human-associated habitat; feature: feces | place: USA | collected 1985/1987 | reverse complement strand
CGCCCGGCGCCTGTCCCGTCTTTCTGGCGAACGTGACCTTTGAGCCGGGCTGCCGGAACAACTGGCACATCCACCATGCTGCAAAAGGCGGTGGGCAGATCCTTGTCTGCGTGGCAGGCCGGGGCTACTATCAGGAATGGGACAAGGCACCGCAGGAGCTGCATCCGGGCGATGTGGTGAACATTCCCCCGGAGGTCAAGCACTGGCACGGTGCTGCACCCGATTGCTGGTTCTCTCATCTGGCAGTGGAAGTGCCCGGCGAAGGCACCTCTAACGAGTGGTGCGAGCCGGTGCCGGAAGAAACCTATAAGGAGTTGCGGTGATGCGGTTTGATGTACACCCAACCGCGATGAAACAAAAACAGGGTGCGCCCCTGAATAGGACGCACCCTGCCAAAGACCACAGACGATAACGATATAATCGTTGTATTATAGACCGTAGTCTTAATTGAACTGAGTGTGCGTACTCAATCAAACAAGGATAACGTGAACAGCACGTTCGTAATCGGCAATGGCGCGGTTAGCCCATGGCGGTAGCCCCCCTGCGGGGCAAAAACAACGGTCTTGCTATCAGTGAAAAAGCACGAAAGACCACTATAAGCGTGCAGTAAGGCAGAAACAACACAAAAAAGAGGGCTGGCAGTGCCAGCCCTCTTGACATACCCGGCTATCAAAAGCCCGGGTTTTTGAAGCAAAGCTAAAAAGCGGGGTCAGTTTTACGGTTCGATCACATTGAAGGTCTTTTCAAACTTGGAGGCATACGCCAGCAGACGCTTCAGGACGGTGGCATCGCCTGTGATCTGGACCTGACCCGCCTGCTGACCGGTCATCAGAGCAAACAGTTGCAGCCGCCGACAGGTAACGGACGCCTGCGCATCCGGGCGGTTCTCGCCAGGATAGGTCAGCAGCACGCCGTTCTTGCGGGTGACATAGAACTGCTCGTTCTCATCCGTTACGGTTAAATTCAGGGTCAGGTCATCGTTCTGCGCAGCGTTGGCATCGGTCAGGATGGCGATATAGTCCAACAGCATGGAGACCGTCATTGCGCGCATACTGTTGGTGAGACCATTCGCCGTGCGGGCACGCCCGGACAGATTGCCGTTCCGCAGTTCCGCTGCGCCCATCAGATACGCATTGCGCCACGCACCGGACTCTGCCTGATAACCCAACTGCTCCAGCGCATCGGCGCACAGGTTGCGCGCCTTCTGGTTGGATGGATCTGCAAAGACCAGCTCCTTTGTGATCTGCGCCACCCACTGATACTCGCCCTTGTTGTAGTCCTTTTTTGCCCGAAGCAGAACGGCTTCCGTACTGCCGAGATACTCCACCATCTTTTTTGCTGTTTCGCTGGGCGGGAGCGGGTCCAGATTGACCGGGTTCGCATCGTACCAGCCCAGATATTTCTGGTAGATGGCTTTGGCGTTATGCGGCAGCGTGCCGTAATACTGGCGGGTATACCAGACTTTTTCGAGCGCATCCGGCAACGAGATCATGGCGGCGATCTCGTTGGAGGTGTACCCCATGTTCATATAGTGCAGGGTCTGGTCGTGGATGAACTTGTAGATCGCAGCCGTGTTCAACAGATACTCGTGGATCTCCTCGCCCCAGTGCGGCCAGTTGTGACTCTGAAAAACCACATCGGTTCTGTTACAGAAGCGCTGGTCTGCCTCAATGATGTACTTTGCCCAGTCGTTCGCATCCCGAACCTGCGCACCGCGAAGTGTATACAGGTTATGCAGCGTACCGGTACAGTTCTCCGCCATCCAGAGCGCACGGTACTTCGGGAAATAGGCGTTCATTTCGGCAGGGGCTTCGGTGCCGGGGGTCAGCTGGAATTCGATCTCCAGCCCGTCGATGGTCAGCTTTGGAACATCTTCCCCGATCTCGTAGGTAGGAGCGATGAGGGTCACCGTACCGGTAGACTGTCCCATGCCGATGCCGATGGAGAGTGCTCCTTTCTCTCCTTTTTCCAGCACTGTGCCATACTGGTACTGTGCACGGCGCGCCATTGCGATGCCGGCATAGACGTTTTCGCTGATAGCGTGCTTCAAAAAGCCTTCCGGTGCAAGGATGACCGTTTTGCCAGAGGCAAGCTGCTTTTCGATAGAAAGGTTGGGGTCCGCTACATTGTTCCGGTCGATCGCACCCTCTGCGCCGCCAAAGTGATCCACGTGGCTATGACTATACATCACAGCTTTGACATCCAGCGGACCGAACCGGTTTTCCATCAGCGCTTTTGCCGCCTGCATATTTTCCTTGCACATCAGGACATCAAAGATGATCCAGCCGTTGTTGGTGCGGATGAAAGTCGCGTTGGCCATGTCAAAACCGCGCACCTGATAGATGCCGTCGCAGACCTCAAACAGTCCGGCTTTTGCGTTGAGCTGGGTATTCCGCCACAGGCTGGGGTTGACCGTATCCGGCGCATCGCAATCCAGATCGCCATAGTCTTGCAGATCCCACGCCGTTGTTCCGTCATCGTTGTAAATGACCCTGCCTTCCTGATCGTCCAGCAGGCCGCGCTCTGCGTTGGCAAACTCCCGCCGGTCGGAAAAATCCAGTTTGCTGTACCACTCCGCATTTTTTTCTGCGGTACAGCTCGTCGCATCCTGCGTCGTCCCCGGCTTTGAAGGGTCGCTGAAGAAATCAGCGATAAAGTTCAGGCTATTATTTTCGGCTTCGCTTCCGGCTGCATGTGCAGACAAGGATACTCCGCACGCCAGCATTGTAGCAGCCGAAGCTGAAATAAAATTCCGACGGGTCATTTTCATAGCAGGATCCTCCTTATTACGGATCAGTTTGTGCGGACGACCGGCGGCTGCCAGTCTGTCAGTGCGGCGGCATCCGGTTTATAGATACGAAGGAAGAGGTGGAAATCTCCCTCTCCTACCGGCAGCCAGTTGGTCGTGTCCGCCGGTGCCTCTTTGGAAAGGGTGATATCGATCGAGCCGTCCGGATTACGGTGCAGACCGGAGCGGTCGTTGACGCAGTAGCGGTCAATGGGGTTTTCAATGAGGAAATCGTTCTCCCCGTAGGCGGTCACCGACCAGAAGCCCTTTTCCAGTGTGGGAGGATCTGCCTCGATATGCAGCGTATAGGTCTTTTTGCCGGTCAGGACTGTGCCGGTGCTGTCCACATCTGTTTTAGGGTAGATGGCAACATCGGTGGTGTTGGCACCCAGACCCCGCAGCGCCACCATGGTACGGTAGGTATATGCTGTGCCAAAGTTGCCGATGGGGTCGCCGAAATAGGTCCACTGACCCATCTGGCGCGTATAGCCCTTCGATTCGCTCAGCAGCTTTTTCTTCAGCTGGAGCAGCATCAGCTTCCAGCGCAGCCCGCTGAACAGACCCAGCGCCTTGTCATCGAACTTCTCACCGGGGCCGACATGCAGTGCTGCAAGCTCCCGGAGTACCGGCGCATCTGCCGCAGCGGGCGGGTTGGTTTCCATCAGCTGGTTAGCGGTATCAAAGAATTCCTTTGCGTCCATAGCAAGAACGTGCTTTACCGGCACAAAGTCATTGGCAGGGTCATAGCTGCCTGCGGGGGCGGTCCATCCACCCGCCTGATAGGCGGAAAGCGGCATCAGCTGCATCTTATCCTGAATAGCCCGGACGTTGGGCAGGTCCTCCTGTCCGGAAAGCACGATGCGGGCAATGGTCCAGACCATCGTGGTAGGCACATCAATGCGCTGCACCCCTTCCGGTAGCTCCCCCTGCCAGTCTGCACGGGTAATGGCATAAAGCCCCGGCGCTTCCAGCACAGCGGCGGTGTTTGTCCACGCATCCAGCACCTGTACATTAAAAAAGCGGTCGGTCTGCGGCACGCCGTAGATCATTGGTTCTGCGCCGACATCCAGAAACGCCTGCGTATAGATGGTATCCACATTCGGCGTAACCACGGCACGGGTCGTTGCATCTGCCAGCTTTTCCGCATGGATGAACTGGTTGATGGGGGCTTTGTTGCTTGTAGCTGTGCGGGTGTTTGTGGAAGCCGTCCGCGTAGCATCCATGATCACCAGCGGAAAGGCGTACAGATACGCCTGCTCCAGAAGGTTCTGTGCAGCCAGCGTCTGCTGTGCGGCTGCGGCTTTCTCTACGGGCAAAAGTGTAGCTGCGCAAACCACCGCAGCCGCAGTAGAAACGTTCAAAAAATCACGGCGGGTCATTTTCATAACATGAGACCTCCTGTTATGTCTTTTGCTTTATGCGCTTCATACGCCTTATGGGAAAAACATTTGGCTTTCTGTGTTCAGAATACACGGAGTTTGATAGAAAGTCAATTGCTTTTGCACTTTTTACTTCGAATATGTGAAAACTGACGAAATACATTGACGAAATATGATTGAAGCTCAATTAAAACGAACTTTAGCCACTCCGCTCTTGTGCATAAAAACAACCCGGCCTTTCCACCTGCAAAACGCAGGGGAGAGGCTGGGGTGTCAGGATGTACGGAAGGGCGAATTGTGAATATGCTGTAAACTTCCCGGCGGTTTATGTGCACCCATACAGAATTTGATAAAATTAAAAGAACTGTGTAACAAATTTCCCCGAAAAGCGTTATTATAAAAGAAAAATTCCTTTTCTAGGTGCGTGTAAGACATAGGGGAGGACGGCGTATGAAAATCAAAGAAAGTCCATCTATCATTCTGGCGTTTCATGGGATGCTTGGCCGCAAGAAGCAGACCGGCTTATTGCTGCTTTTGCTGACACTGGTTTTCTCGTTCCTGACGGCGGCGGTGATCTACTCGGTCAGCTCTGCACAGGTATTGCAGGACACCCGCTGCGAACTATACGGCGCGTGGCAGTACCTGCGTTTGTCGGATACTGCTGCGGATGCCGCACAGGCACAAAACACCTTGCCCGCATCCGCACAGGTCAGCACAGTGATCCAAAACGGAATCGTTCTCGGCGCAGACGATGGCGTGGCGGGCGGGATTGGAACGGCAGACGATACCTTTGCACAACTGGGGCGTATCGTGCCGATTAGCGGTGATTTCCCCACGCAGTCCGATGAGATCGCCATGACGACGACTCTGCTGGATGCGCTGGGCTGCTCCTATGACGTAGGGCAGACGGTCACGCTGAAGGTGGCTGCCAATGATTACGACCCGCTGGCAGGCTCCGGCGCAGTGATAGAAAAAGCCTATACCCTGTGCGGTGTTCTGCCTGCCTATGATGTGTATTGGAATCTGAACGGCAATCTGACCGTCAGCGGCATTGTGACAGAGCCGCTTGCCTTGGACGGGCAAAAGTTCCAGACATTTTATTACCTGAATGCAGCCGCACCCGTGACCGCTTCGACCGACCCTGCTTTAGTGGCAAACGAGTATGCCTACCCGCAGGAGGATACCGTTTCATCTTCTTTGCACTTTTTACTGGTCGCAGCGATCCTAGTCAGCTTTTTTGCAGTGGCGCAGTATTTCCTGATCGTTCTGCACAAGCGTGTACATACCATCAACACCTTCCTGACGCTGGGGGCTAAAAACCGGGATCTCCGGCTTATGTGCCTGTGGGAGGCGCTTTTTGCCGGGATTGCAGCAGTTGCTGCTGGGTTTGCACTGGGCTGCGGCGCCGCTGCCATCGGTCTGGGGCTGCAAAAACACCTTTCGTTCTTGGTGATCCCCGCTGCATCTCTTGCGCCGCTGGCAGTGCTGTTTCTGCTCTCCGTACTGCTGGGCGCACTTTTACCTGCGGTGCTGGTTCGCCCGCAGACCGCAAAACCCAAAGAGAAGCCTGCAAAAAAATTCCGCTTGGCACAGCTGCCGCTTGCACCGCAGATCGGTGTCGGCTGCGCGGTATTGCTGATCGCCGTCAGCTGTCTGTATGTCGGCTGGCGTGTCATGCTGCCGTATGATCTGGATGCACCGTATGCCTGTCTGTCCATCAAGATGAACGGAAGAACGTCCGGGATGCCATTTTCTTTGAAAGGAGATCTCGCTGCATTGCCCGGTGTGGAAGAGGTTTCCGCTGCAATTGACCTGACCGACACCTATACCATTACTTCAGACAGAATCCAGAACAGCCAAATGCTCGCCGATATTCGAGTCAAGGACAACGGCTTTTATACGGACATCCCGAGTTTAATGCAAAATGCCTCAAAAGGAACACTAAATACGACAGTCTGTGCTTTGCCGGATGATGAACTACGCCGCATTGCCGCAGATGCCGGCGTTTCGGACGAGGAAATAGAGACGCTGCTGGCAGGGGATTCTGTTTTGACCCGGTGGGGAGATTGCTATTATGACCCCGCTGCGGATGAATATTATCAGGGCTTCCAACCGGATGGCAGTACGTTGGTTGAACCGATTTTTGCGGCCGGAGACAAGTTGAGTATCCAATACCGGCGTTATACCGGGCAGGATGAAGCCGGGAATGATGTCTACCGGACGTATACCGCCCAGCTGCCCATTGCCGGTGTCGTAAAGTCTGCAAACAACTACACACTGCTGACAACAGACCGGCTCATTTTCAGCGGCACGATTTTTGTCAGTACAGCTCTTTACCATAAAATGTTTGAGAGCGCAGGCAGCTACCATATGGAAAAAGAAGGATACAGCAGCCTGAACGTGAAACTGTTCGCTGACAGCAATTTCTCTTTGCGGCGGTCTATTTCCTCCATTGCGACGCGCAGGAATGGTATCCTGCGTGCAGATAACTACGACCTGATCAGCCAGAGCTACACCGAGGGCACACAGAGCGCTTTCCTTGTCGGCATCCTTGCGGTATTCGGGGTCCTTCTGGGGTGTGCGCTGCTGGTGGTTTTGAATCTTTCGGCTTATGAAGTCCAGCAGCAGCGGCTGTCGCTTCTCCTGACGCTGGGCGTTTCCCCGAAAAAACTGGTGCTGTCCTATGCAAAGCTGCTGCTCCCGGTCATCGTTGGGACAACGCTGCTTGTGAACATCGTTGTCTATGCGGCAGTTTCATGTATCGTCCCGATCCAGAGCATTCTCGACCTGATCCGTATCCATACAAACGGGCGGGTGTATGCGTTCCATAAACCTGTGGGAAGTCAGATCATGGTCAGCATTCTGCTGATGGTGTTCTGGCTGTCCGCAGCGTTGCTGCCGATCTTCTCCTTTATTCGTAAAAAAGCATCCAAGGGGGACATCTTATGAAAGATAAAATTCTGGAAGCTGTGCAGATCTCCAAAACCTACGGGGAAGGAGAAAGCGCGGTTCACGCCCTCAGAAATAGCGACCTGACCCTTGAAAACGGTACATTTGCGTCCATCATCGGTTCCAGCGGCAGCGGAAAATCTACGCTCCTGAAAATTCTGGGAGGACTTTTGCCGCCCACCACCGGTAAGGTGCTGCTGGACGGTCAGGATATTTATGCAATGAATGCGGAGCAGCTGGCACAGGTGCGGCGGCAAAAGATCGGCTTTATTTTTCAGGACTTCCGGCTGTTCCCGGAGTACACGGTGCAGGATAATATTCTGATCCCGTTTTATCTCGACCATAGAGCGCCGGATGAACAGATGCTTCATAAGCTGACCGGGATCTTGGGTATTGGGGGCAAGCTGCATTCCCGCCCCGCACAGCTTTCCGGCGGACAGCAGCAGCGTGTGGCAATCGCCCGTGCGCTGATTGCAAAGCCCCGCATCGTTTTTGCAGACGAGCCTACCGGAAATCTGGATACGCGGACGGGCGAGGATACGATGCGGCTGTTGATGGAATGTGCTGCGGAGTTCGGGCAAACGCTTATCGTTGTTACCCACAACCCAGAAATTGCGCAGAAGGCGCAGCAGGTCATTCAGATTGAAGATGGGCAGATCCTGAGCAGCATCTGATCGATTTGATTGTAAGCGCTCAATAAAACCGTGGTAGGTCAGAAGACTGGCGGTCACTCCATACGGAATGCCGCCTGCATCTCTTGACTCCAGGGCAGGAGCTTATTCAAGTCCAGCAGATTCTTGGGTGTTCGGTACATCGTATCCAGATGATACTCCAGATACGATAAAACAGATTTGAATGTACATGCCCATTCAAAAAAGAATGCGCTCCCCAAAAGTGTACAGCATGCAAACAACAGATTTGCTGAACAATCAAAATGACGCATTCACTTCGATATTTGGTGAGCGGCTCCACCTCCGTCCAACTTCATAGCGAAAAGTATCAACTATGTAAAAAAGATTTTTGAATAACGCCGATGGATTATGAGTGCCCCTCAAAATCCATCGGCTTCTTTTTCATTACAATAAAAACCTTGATTATAACAAAAATGTTGATTTATTGAAAAAGTATTATATCATATGAACAAATCAAAATGTTCAGCTCCGCTATAATTTTGATTTTGAACGGTCAGACATGATGCTTAAAGCATTTTGAACCCATTAGGAAAGGACGCTCGACGGTATGAAAAAAGTTGTTGTTGTTCAAAGCGCTATTATTGCGGTGCTATTATTGCTTTCTGGAGTTTTGGTGATTGCACAGGCAAATGGAATAAGCTTGTCATCCATATTAAATGATTCGAACGTATCATATATTGAATTCGGAGATGAGTTCTCCGGATTTGATTTATGGGATCATGAAGGTAAAGCTGTGACTAAGATTTCCAAAGGCAAGAAGTACACAGTTACCTTTTATCTCTCCAGTTCCTGTTCAAGCTGTCTTGACAGTATTTCTGATTTTGAGAGGTTTGCAGCTACCTTTGGTGACCAGATTGATTATGCGATTATTTGGCAGGATAAAATCCCTGATCATTATATAAATAAATATTCGCTTGACCCAAGCATCAACTATTCGTTAAATGGGGAAGCTAAATTGTCCACCGCTACTCCGACATTCTTTATACTTGATGATTCTGGATTTGTAATATTTAAGGATGTTTCCCGAGAAAATTTGATTGAGAAGCTTATCCTACTTGACGTAACAGATAGCGACGAATTAAAAAGCAACGCCAATAAATATATTGTTGATAATTATTCAAATAGCTCATCAAATAAACCCGTGCTTATCTATTTTTACATGCCCGGCTGTTCTGATTGCGATGCCGCAAGCAAATTGTTTGAAAGTAACAACGTTTCAGACGATTATGAAATTATCTATATTTATAAATATGATTCGGAGAATGGGGACTACAATATAGACAAAGACAAACTGTTTGGACTGGTTTACGATATTAACTGGTATCCTTCATTTATAATGATAGATAAGGGTTCGTACCGAGAAATCGGGGAAACCCCAGTTGAAAACCTTTTATCTGTCATATATCAGCGGTAATCTTCATGCCACAACATTTGTGTGCTTTCTCGGCTAGTCACACAGAAAGGAGTTCAATAATGACAAATATCTCAAAGGCTGTGAATCGTCTTGTGGTTGTATGTATGCTATCTGTAATGATTTTCCTTGGGATAATCTGTAACGGTGCAATGCAAGCTAATGCTGCTTGTGGAAATTGGACCACATATAAAACTGGAAGTCCATACTGCGTGGATAAGGGATGCGGTTTATTCTGGTTAAGTGATACAGAATATCAAAAAGCATATCGTAAGCAAGTATGCACGACATCCAGTGGAACCACTAATACTAATTATGATGTACAAGAGAATAGGTTGGGATGCTGTTAATAGGGCTGCAATTATGCACATCTAACGGTGGAAGTCTATGTTGGCTTTAAGCTTTTGCTACAATTTCAAATAAGGAATCGCGATAGTGAATGTTGAGCCCAAACATTTTTCCCGTTCCAATAAAAACTCAATTCTTTATTGCTTGATTGTGTGACTGGCCGAGAAAACATATAAAAAGTATGAGGATTCAATTTATGAGTATGGATTGTAGTGACAATTGAATTCAATTTGTAGAGTAGTGAGGATACAAAACAGATGAAAAAAATAATACTTGCTATCGTAACTGTTTTGGCCGTGTGCATCATAGGATACACGATGAGCTATCCCGATAGACAAAACATGGCTGCGGAAGAAATAAGCACAATTGTAAATTCCGACTATTTTTTTGAAAGGAAAATCAAATACTCGCAGCTCGCAGGGATAGCGAACTTTGGATCAAATATAGTTGTAGCGAGGCCAGATCAAAACTGCCTGGAAATATTGGATAGTTTTGGCGAAATCAAAGGACAGGTTGGTAATTTGGGAAATGCTTCAGGAGAATTTGTTCGCCCTACAGGTCTGGCTGTCTGGAATGATAGGCTTTATGTTATTGATTCCGGAAATTCTCGTGTTCAAATTCTTGATGAGAATTTTCATACGATTCGGTCAATAGAGCTCGACCAATTGTCTGATTCTCAAAACAATTACTATATGGATATCTCAATTTCTGATGATGAAACACTTTTTCTTACTAATAATTGTGCAAATGAGGAGAAATCTTGTGTTTCTCTAATTGGTTCAAACGGGAAAAAACAAAGGTCTTCAGAACCCTTTTATGGATTTATAACATGTACAGATAAAACCGTCTACGGTGTTAATACTTTTGTACATTGGAAAGATTCTCACTCATTTCATGCCAGTGGTGGAGAAAGTTATCTCTATGAAATAACGGCACATGGAAAATTGAAGAAAGTGTTTGCTTTTCCTTATAAATATTGTCCAACAGATTTTTGCATTGACGGTAAGGATATTTATGTGCTCACATGCGCTTGGGCGCGGTTAGATCATTATAAGTTGGACGGCACATATGTTGAAACCTTAATAGAATTTGAAGAATTATCTCCGGAATCTTATCTTGTACGTACTGAAGATGGATTTTGGGTATCTGATGCTACACAAGGCACTCTCTATCATATAAAACGCTCAAATTCTCCCTCTGAGGTATCTTGATGAAAACGAATAGTTTTTCTTATTACATTTGGCTTTCAACCGTGCAATTTTGTCATGAATTTAAAATCAATGTGATTTTGATTGTTTCTATGGCATTAGGGCTACTGTTCCCTATTTTTTGTCTTGGCAACATTAATGTATTCGTACAGAACATCAAGACTATGCGTATTCAGGGGGGAGCAGATACAACCGTGCTTACTTTATATGGCGAAGATGTCGCATTTCAGGATGTTCAAAGAACTATACAAAACGTAGGAATAAAGTCGGCAGATTTTGCCCTCATTGCGTATTGCAATAGTACTGTAGACTGGAACGATGAGCGTCACAGTGAGGTGGTCTATTATACAACTGAAAACATCACAGACTTTGAAATGTTTGTACCTGTAGCAGGAGAATCCGTATTTTCTAAAAATCAAAATACATGCATTATAGAAAAAACGGATTTGGAGCAATATGGTGAGTTGTCTATAGGCGATACTGTCACGGTTGACGGTCAAGCATACAAGCTGGCGGGTGTTTATTCTTCTGTGCGCAACAACGGCAAAATTTTCCTTCCGCTTGCGCCGCAGACCAGTAAAGGCGCTTTACAGTACAGTCGAATCTATTTTCGCAATACGCAACAAAGTGATTTAGAGCGTTTGTGCACTGCGCTCGAAACCATTGGACTGAAAGTTCGTAGCGTTCGCAATGGTGAGCAGGACTTTCAAAAGCTTCTCAGTCAGTGCATCCAACAGTCAGTTCTCATATTCAGTGCGGGGGCTGTCAGCCTGCTGTTTGCAGGTCTTAACATTGGGCTCGTGCTTACCGGAAAAATCCTACACAATAAGCGGCTCATTGGCATACATATGGCGCTGGGCTCTTCTTACAGCACGGAACTTTTCTCCGCATTGGTAGAAAACCTGTTGTGTTTCGCTGCTGCGTTTATTCTTGATTTGGCGCTTGTGCAACTTTTGCGGCCAACGGCTCCCCAAACCTTTGCTCTTGCCCTTACTGCTGGCGTATACATCGGAGCGTTTGTCTTCGGAGCAGGAATGGTATTGCTTGTCACGTGGGCCACCATGCGAAATTTGAAAAGAAGAAAGCTTGTAGAATTGATGGAGAGGGTGTCATGATGTTATATCCGCTCTACCGTGCGGTGCAAAAGCTGTGGCTGAACCGTAAAACCTATCTTTTTCTGCTTATAGAGTTTGTGCTTGGCACGACAGTTGTACTTTGTGGATATTTGTCCGGCAGAGCCGCCACATACCGTTTGGAAGCCTACGAAATGCAGAGCAGAAAAAGCAGTATATCCATTCAGTATTATGGCGGCGATGGTCTCAATGCTGCCGTAACGCCTGAAGATTATACTCAGTTATGCGAAATATATGGCTCGGAGTATAGCTTTTCATATCTGTTGCTTGAACGAACAATCTATACATTTGAGCTACAAGAGGATAAGGTGCAAGATGTCATATTTTCTTCTATGGATGAGAACACTTTTGAATTCTTCTTCGGCGTACAGCCAGAACCGGATACGGTTTATTTCGGTGCGCAAATAGAAAAGGACTTGCCCAACAGATTGTTCTTTTGTCGTGATTGGTTTTTGCTTGATGAACAAGGCGCAACGATAAACGGACAGCTACTGCACACAGCAACCTTACCTGACAATTCTGATCTCTTACTATTGAGCGCTATGGAAAGTGAAAATGTGGATACCGCACAGCTTATCGTTTTGCCGTTTTCGCAGCTAAATATGTTGACTGCCAATGCTGACGCCCCCATGGCCTATTTGAGCGTATTTTTACAAAGCGGACAGGGTATTGACGATGTACAGAGAATTGCCGATTGGCTACAAAGCCGTCATCCGTCCTACAGTTATACGGTGTCTGACCAACGCGCGGAACTCAAAAAATCCATCCGCGATTTAACTCAATGGATGGAGCTGTTTGTATGGGTGGCAAAATGTTCGCTTGTCATTACAACGGTGGGCATCATCGGAGTTTTACTTATCTATGTAGAACAGCGCAGACGAGAATTCGTTATTGCGTTGACTTTGGGGGCAACACACGGTACGCTTATTTTTGAACTGTTTTGCGAAGTGTTGCTTTTTTCACTTTTGGGAGGCGTAATAAGTTTGCTGTTAACAATATTTATTGCACCGCAGCTTTCCACTGTGACATTCACAGTGCGGTTTTCCTGGACATGCGCGATACTTGCAATAGGCATGGCATTTGGAATCACGCTTATATGTTGTGTATGTACGGTCCTCGGCACGCGTAGTCGCTACCCAACGAAGATTTTATAGCGCTAAAAGGAGCAAAAATGAAACCGATTCTAAAGCTGCAAGATGCAAGTAAAATTTATCGGCAGGGTGGTGTGAAAACTGTAGGGATCGAGGCGGTAAACCTTGAAATCTATCCTCACGACTTTGTTGCTATTACAGGCCGTTCAGGCTGCGGCAAATCGACTCTGCTAAACATTTTAGGCTGTATGGATGAACTGACAAGCGGCAGTTATTTCTTTGACGGCGAGGACATTACACGACTGAAAAGTAAAGCCGGCGCGGCATTACGTAACGAAAAAATTGGTTATGTATTCCAAGCATTCAACTTGGTCAATGAAATTAGCGCGCTTGAAAACGTCTGTATGCCGCTTGGTTATGCGGGTGTGTCCAAACGGGAAAGAGATGCGGTTGCACATGAACTGCTCGCACGCGTTGGCATGGCCGAAAAAGCCAACAAGCGACCAGTAAATCTTTCTGGCGGCGAACAACAGCGCGTTGCCATTGCAAGAGCGCTAGCTCGTTCGCCGCGTGTGTTACTGGCCGATGAACCTACCGGCAACTTAGACAAAGCTAACAGCCTCGCCATTATGGAACTGTTTTCCAGTTTCAATCGCAGTGGCATGACGATTGTTATGGTAACACACTCTCCAGATGTGGCAGCGTACGCAAGTAGGCAAATACATATCTGTGATGGAAAAATCATTGAATCCTTTTTAGGAGGAACATATTAATTTGTTTATCTCACTTGGTACAACCAGCGAGGTGATTTATGCGGTTATTGATTGAATATCTAACGATAGAATCAAAAGCATAACATTACCAATCAGTACCTGCAAGCAGGGCGTCCGTATATACAAACGCCATTTTTGCTCTGCAAAATGCTTGTTGGGATAGTCCCAAACCCTTTGTGTACTGCATCCGCTGGATGCAGGCTGCGCATTTGCGCCAAATGCTTCTATAACGAAAAAGAACACCGAGGACTCCCCAAAAACGGGAAGAATCCTCGGTGTTCTCTGTTTATCGGGTCTGCGCTTTATCCTTGGGGACCTTTTCTTCTGCGAAAAACATCTCTACATTCTTCTGAGCTTTCATCAGTTCCTGCATCTCGTTCCGTGCCTTGCGGTAGTCCGGGTAGGCTGCTTTCTTCTTGGTCAGCAGTTCTGCGAACTCCGCATCCAACGCCTTGACCTTCGGCAATTTTTGTAGCCCTGCCTCGTCAAAGGCAGCCTTCGCCGCCTTGTGCAGGGTGATTTCCTCCCGATGAGCTTCCAAAAACTTTTTACTGTACCCTGACTTGCGGTAGGCATCATAGACCGGACGGGTCTTGGCGTAGTTGATGATGTGGGTTTTCAGCACGGCAATTTCTGTCAACCTTGCTTCCGCTGCCTTGATGGAATCCCCCATAGCATGATAGCGTTCTGTTGCCGCCGCTGCACGTTCCCGCAGTTCTTCGGCGCTGCCGATTTTCTGCTCCTGTAAAAATAGCAGCGTTTTGGACATCTCTTTCAGGTTGAACTTCGTTGCCCACTTTTTGTAGCCGACACTTTTGCCCTCTGCCATTTTTCCCTGAATATCCACCAGCAACTGGAAGGGCTGTTCTTTCGGCGGCTGCTTCTGGTACGGCTGGTGTTTTGCCTTGCCCTCCAGCACCGCCTTGATCTCGTCCTCACCATAGCCGGTGCCCAGAGTGCGGAACCGGATAAAACGTTTCTGTCCCTTGCCCTTCACCGCCGTGTGCTTGCCACGCTTCGCCTCATATCCCTGCCGCTCCAGTTTTTGCAGAAAGACTTCAAAACTTGCAGGCTTCTCGTTCAGCAGGATGCCGTCGATTACGGCGCACAGCTTATCACGATTGCTTTCTTTGAGTGGATAAAGTGTGCGCTTTTGCCGCTCCCGGTACGGCTTGATTTCAATAACAGACAGCTGATGTTCCAGACAAATCAAATCGCTCAACCGCTGTACCGCAAGCCCGGACAATAAAAAATCCCGGAATTTCCGGGTGCTGTCCAACGCAGTGGAGTTGTAGATAATGTGATTATGAATGTGTTCCCGGTCCGTGTGGGTTGCAACGATAAACGCATACTTGCCTTTGGTGAAACGCATTGCCAGCTCATAACCCACCTTGTTGGCTTCTTCGGCGGTGATCTCGCCGGGTTTGAACGACTGCCGGATCTGATAGGCAATCACGTCACTTTTTTGTCTGCGCCCAGTGACAAGTTCATACTGCCGTTTGGACAGCATAAATTCTTCATCCACCGTCAAAGGACTGCATTCGTAGCTGCTAATCAGTTCACCATGCTCAGTCTTGTCGGGATTCTGTACATAGTCTGTACGGCTTTTCAGACAGGCCGCAACCGACTTGCCTTTGTTTTTGTGCAGCGCGATCAGCCGTGTTGCGGCCATCCTAAATCACCCCCATAAAAGAAAAAGCCGCCCGAAGGCGGCAAAAGGTTGAAAATGCTCCTTACAGTTCGGCCAACCACTCACTGAACCGCCCGATGCCCTCGGTGATGGCAGTTGCACCGAAAAAGAGGATGAAGCAGATGAACTCGGCCACCAGCAGGATAAAGAACTGATTCCAAGTCTGACGGTAAGCCGTGTAGATGCCGCAGCCGAAGATGTAGAGCATCAGCGGAGCGACTACATAGCTGGACAGGGTTAGCAGCCACCTTGCCATCAGAGCTAGAAACGCCACAAAGAGAGAAATCGGGAAAAGAACAATTTTCTTCAGCATAGACATCATATCGGGCACTTCCTTTCTGTTCACCCTTATTATAAAGGTATCGACTACTACCTTGCAAGGATGTCAAACATTATATGTACACCCGCAGTCCTCCAACTGCGGGAATTTTTATAGCTCTGCCAGCTTAGAAAGAATTTGCTTGCCAATGTCAATCAGTTCATCCAGACGCTGCCGCAGATCTTCCATGTCGGCGGCGTAGACCTTGCCGCACTCGTTGGCACGTTTGGCGTACTGATTCAGATTGTTGCTGCAATTCTGGAGCAGATAAGCCATTCGGCGTAGCTGCGGCAGATCGAGATTTAGGCAGTATCCATCCAATGCCATTTTGCGGATATAGGCACTCAGGCTGCGGATGCCCATGCTGAACATCTTTTCATAGATGCGGTTCTTTTCTGTTTTGCTCAAGCGCAGGATGATGGTTTCATCCCGCTTCTCTTTCATCGTGCATCACCATCCTTATCATAGTAGCTGCGGAACGGTTTGACAGGCTCCGGCTGATTGGTCTTTTCCCCCAGTGCAGCCAGCACAGACGGACGAGTTGCGGGTGCTTCGGTTTCCTCGGTTTCTTCGGGAGCATCCTGCGAGGAACTGCGGTCACGGTCGATGTTCAGCAAGGCGTTCAATTCAGCAAGGCGGGCAGACTTTTCGGCCAGTTCTTCCTCCTGTGCAAAGGGCTTTGCCACTTCGACCTCTGCGGCCTGCTTCTGCTGTTCAAGGTTTTGCAGAGCATTTTCGGCATCTGCAATATGGTCAGCGAAATTGTCGATGGCATTGTCCAGACGAGTGATATTGCCGCGCGCATCATCGCCCAGCGACACCGGGTAACTCAACTCTGCCCGGAGTACGGCCTGATGCTCGTTCTTGAAGCTGTCGAATCGAATGTTCAGTTCAAACCCACGGTAGGTGCCCAGCAGCATCATATCAGCATTGGGCATCTCCTGCCGAGCCAGCAGCAGCCGTTCGCCTGCAGCCTTTTTGTCATCGTACACCATGCCCTTGATGGTCATGCCGCAGAAGTTTTCTTTGTCCTGCGGGTGTGCTGCTGCAATCTGTGAGTCCTGTTGTAAAGCAGCAATGCGGGTTTTCTGTTTCTGGATCTCCTCCGGGAAAGTTTTGAGCAGCTTATCCTCCAGACGATATTTCTGATTCTGGAAGTCTCCGCGCAGCACCTTCAATTTTGCTACCTGCACGTCCAAGTCCATCTTTTCCCGGATGCGAGGGTCGCCTGCACACAGAGCCTTGATTTCTGCGTAAGATAAAGCCTGTTCGTCAATATCATCGCAAGATCGCATAGGCGATTTGCTCGTCATGATCTGCGAGATAAACTTCTGTTTATTCTCAAGGGTCTGATAGAGGTAGGCGTCAAATGTCGATTCCGTGACGTAATTATAGACGTACACTTGTTTGTTTTGATTGCCTTGACGGATGATTCTGCCATTGCGCTGGGTCATATCAGACGGACGCCAGCCTACATCCAGATGATGCACCGCCACAAGCAGCGTCTGGACGTTTGTGCCAGCTCCCATCTTTGCAGTGCTGCCCAGCAGCACACGCACCTGTCCGCTGCGCACCTTGGAGAAAAGTTCTGCTTTCTTGTTCTCCGTATCTGCGTTGTGGATGAACTCGATCTCCTGTTCGGGCACACCGGCGTTGAGCAGCTTGGTGCGAATATCATCATAGACGTTGAACGAACCGTCCCCCTTGGGAGTAGACATATCGCAGAAAATCAACTGGGTCAGCTTCTGCTCCTTGGTGTCGTTCCAGATTCGCAGGACGTTGTTGACGCAGGCGTTCAGCTTGCTGTTGGGGTCATCGGGCAGAGCGGAATTCATCAGCCGCTGATCAAGACCGATTTTGCGGCCATCCGACGTGATTTTCAACATATTATCCACAGAAGGGTCAACAGAACCGCTGTGGACTTCGGCTGCACGTTCGCTCAACGCCTGCACCATGTCCTGTTGGATTTCCGAAGGCTTGACCACTACGGTTTCAAATTTAGCTTGGGGCACTGGCAGGTTCAACTGATCGCTGGTCTTGATATCCGCCGCTTCTTTGAACATCGCCATCAGTTCAGGAAGGTTGAAGAACTTGGCAAATCTCGTTCTCGCCCGATACCCTGTACCTTCGGGCTGGACTTCGTCAAGATGTTTTCGGTAATTTTTCTAAATTCATCAGGTTGTCCGCAAGGAAGCCCCTTGTGACCTCATGTCTGCACATATCCTTGAACATCTTTTCAATCGGCTTTTTGGCGGTTTCGGACTGCTTCACGCACACAATAAAGGTGGTCTTGCCAATCTGCACCGAATAACTCGAATTCTGATTCTCCATTCGATTTCTCCTTTTATCGTCACTTTTTGAATTTGGCTGGCAGACTGGCAATTGTGGGTGTACCATGATTTTCTTGCCAGCCAAATTTTTTCTGCCAGTCAAATGGCTTATTCCATCCAAAAGACCTTCTTGCGGCCTTCCACGATCTTGCTTTTCAGGGCATCGCCCAGTTCCCGTTTGGCATCCCGGACGGTTCGGCCGGGGATACCCCTTTCCAGTGCTGCCTTGTCGATGTCCTCGCTGAGCACTCGCTTTTCTCCGGCAAGCAGGGTGCAGATCAGGTCTTTGGCTTGCTGGGTCTTGGTTTCCCGCTGCGGCTCGATGCCGGACAGCATCTCGTCTGCGGTAATGTCGTACTCGCCGACCCAGCGGAAGCCACCCTCGTCCCCCAGAGAGAACGCCAGTGACGCTCCCGGCGGGGCAAGAGAACTTTTCTCGTGGGTCAAGATGCGCATGGTGGGGTCGTGCTTCAGCTTGCCGATGAACATGACGCTGCGGACGGCGGCAGCAATGTCGATGGAGCCGAGACCCCGCTGCAGGCTCTGCATTCCGGCGGCTTTGTTCAGGTGCCCGATCAGCAAAATAGCGCAGCCTGTTCGCTGCGCTACCTGTCCCAGCCGCATGAAGATGGGCCGGACTTCGTTCGCCCGGTTCATGTCCACATCGGCACCGAGATACGCCTGGATCGGGTCGATGATGACCAGTCGGGCGTTGTTCTCGATTATGGCTTTTTCAATTCGTTCATCGGAGAGCGTCAGCTGCACATCGCTGTCATCAATGACCAGCACCCGGTCAAGGTCTGCCCCGGCCTCGATCAGGCGGGGCTTGACCGTATCACCCAGACCGTCCTCTGCGGTCTGGTAGATCACGTTGAAGGGCTCCATGCGCTCCATGTTGGGCAGCAGCTTTCCGTTGGTGCAGGCGGCTGCAAGGTGCATGGCAAAGTAGGTCTTGCCCTCGCCCGGATTGCCTTGCAGTACACTGAGTTTTCCAAAAGGCAGATACGGTTTCCAGAGCCATTCCACCGGGGTCAGCTCCACATCGCTCATGCGGATAATTTTCACCGTTTTCGGTTTTGACGGCTCTTTCAGTACGATGCTTTTGAAATAATTGCGGTTCGAAATCTCTGCCCGGTGCATCAGAACATCGTTCCAGTCTTTCATACAGGGCTGGATGCGTGTCACACTCACACTGTCCGGCAGCAGCGCTGCCAGCCGCTTGCAGGCATCCTCTCCAGCCTTATCGGAATCCAGACAGAGGAATACTCGCTCCACGTCCGGGCGTTCAGAAAGAAACTGCTGCAATGCCTTTGCAGACACGCCGCCCAGCGACAGATAATTGTGCTGCTGCCAGTTTTTCGGAAACAGTTCGATGAAAGACAGCAGGTCGATGGGGGCTTCAAAGACCAGCAACTGCTTGTCAGTGCCACGGTGGGCAAAGCCAAACGCCTTTTCTGCACCGGCCGCATCCTTCCGAAACTTTTCCCGAATCCCACGGCTGCTTGCGTAGCGGGGATGCCCGTCTGCATCCCGCCCCACAAAGACCACGTTGTGGTGGGCGGCGTCTTTGTAAATATCTCCGGCAGCGATGAAGAAGTTCACCAGCGAGGGACTGAGTTTCCGCTCCTGTGTCAGATAGTTCAGGATGTTGGCATTGGTGACGTTTCGCAACGGCAGACAAAACGCCGAAGAGGGGGCGGGGTCAGCCTCCGGCTGGACTTCGCCCGGCTCTCCGGTCAGCATCTGCACCGCTTCGGGGAAGGACTTGCCGTAAAACTCCATCACGAAATCCACCGGCAAGCCGCCCTTGCTCTGGCTGTGCCGAAACCATTTGTTTCCGCAAACGGTCAGGCTGTCGTGGGCTTTCCAGCGGTATTCTTTTCCACTGCGCACCAGCGTTTCGCCCTGTGCCCGGAGAAATTTTTCCAGATCCACCGCATTGGCTTTGTCGATCTGGGCTTGGGTGTAGGTCATGCTGCTCCCTCCTTAAAGCTCCTGTGTGTGATTTTTCGTTTCCGTTTTCTTTGTGGTCTGCGCTGCCTTGGCTTCTTCCAGCTTTTTCAGCACCGATTCCTTCTCCGGGGTCTTGCCGCCCGGTGCGGAAAGCTGCTGCTTATTCAGCACCATGTCAATATACTTGCGGATATTTTTCAGGGCAGAGATGTCCGGCTGCAAGGTTTCCAGTTGGGTGCGCAACTCTGCGCTGCTCGATTGCAGCGCAGAAAATTCGGCATCCAATGCCGAAAAATTCACCGCTGTGCTGCCGTTCAGTTTCATCAGGGTGCGGACAGCTTTATTAAAGGTGTCAAGCTCCTCCTTGTGCTGGGCGGCATAAGCGTCCTTGGTCAGCTTGAAGTTCTTCTTGATAAAGGTATCATGGATGGGCTTCAGCTTGGCATGGACGGTGGCAGCGTCCTTGATCTGGGCGATTGCCCGCATACGGTTTTCGTTCTGCTTCAACTGCCTGCGGAGTGGGGCGGCGGTCTGGTTTAAGCTGTCAATGGCTTGGTTCAAGTCCTCAACGGTGTCCAGAGAACGAGCTTTCAGGTAGTCCACCGCCCGTTTGACTTCCTCAAAGTCCCGGACAGTGCATTTCAGTTTTGCCTTGCCAGACCAATCGCTGCGCTGCTCGTTGCGTAGATTGAAGTAGTCCACCAGCAGGTCGGACAGCGTAGGCTCCTTCGCCTTTTCCAGTGCGTCCAGAAGAAGCTGCTTCTTTTCGTTCAGGTCTGCGATCCAGCGTTGCAGCCCACGGATGGTGCTGCGGATGGACTGCATCAGGCTGTTGGCTGCACGAATGTCCCGATTCAAGTTGCCGAGAAAGGTTTCCACCCCACGTTTTTCCATCTGGTGTGCGGCGGGGCCAAGATGCACGGTCGGTATCTGCTGGATGCCCTGCCGCTCAAAGGAGCGCAGGTCAACACGTTCTGGTCTGCCAGCAGCTTCCAGATAGCGGTTGGTGATGGTCTCCCAGCTGTGCCGCCAGACCTCGGCGTACTTCTGGTCGTTCCAGTCCACGGTGTTTTCCTTGTGACACTTCCAATTCCCGGATGGAAGCTGGATGCGCTCGCCGTTCTCGTCAAGGTCGTAGACCTTTCGGGCTTTCGGAAGCCACTTGCCGTGTTCGTCCATTGCCCGGAGCGTCAGCAGAATGTGGGCGTGTGGGTTTCCATCTCTCTTGTCGTGGATGGCAAAGTCGGCAATCATGCCCTTGGCAACAAACTGCTCCTGACAAAATTCCTTTATCATGGAGAGATACTGTTCTTTCGGAACCTCCACCGGAAATGCCAGCACGATGCGCCGGGCAAGCTGGGAGTTCCACTGGTTCTCCACAGCTTCCACGGCGTTCCAGAGGGTTGCCCGGTCTGCAAATCCGGGCGGCGCATGGGACGGCAGCATGACTTCGGCGTGGACAAGTTCTTTCTTCTTGTTGTAGAACTTCGTTTTCTGGTCGTACTCACTGAACAGCCGTTCGCCGCTCTGGTAAGCGGCCCCGGCAACAGCGGACTGCCCTTGGCTGCGCTTGACGATGGTGATTTTGAAATGCGGACACGGAATAGGTATCACCCCCAAACAAAAAGACCGCCCAGCAAGATTGCTCTTGATGAACGGTCTGGAATTGTATTCGGTTGTGCTCACCGTCTTAGAACGGAGTGCCGTGCGCTTCGGTCTCAGGCGGAAGCCGCAAAAGGATAGCTGCAAAGCAGCGCAAGGAAAATGCAGTTTTCCTTGGGATGGAATCGGGCTGGCGCACAAACGCCAGCTTCGATTTCATCGAGCCGTCTGCAAGACCGCAATTTCACCGGAACGGTGTATAATTGCGCCCTTTATTCTAAAGGGTTTTGGACGTTGCTGCGTTCATGAACATCATGCACCATCTTTGCAAGAGCCAGCACGACTTCCGGTTGACGGAACGAGATTTTCAGCAGTTCCATCACCTGATCGTCGGTCAGCTCTCCCGGACAGACCAGAAAGCTTTCCAGCATTCCAGCACGGGTGCAAAGACGATGCACACGCTCTCTCCGATTCAGCTCCGACATCCTGCGTTCAAGGATCTTTTCCCGGTGCTGGCAAGAGCGCAGCTTTTGCTCTGCTTTGGCTTTTTCGCTGCGGAGGTAGGCAAGATCGGTTTTGGGTTGGGTCAATGGCATCACGCTCCTTGTTTGTACATTCCAGATGAAAAAAGCAGCTCAAGCATTGCGTCCGAGCTGCTTTTCATGGGGTTAAATTATGGTCTGATTCTCATTTTTGTGCGAATGGCATCTTTCTTTTTTAATGCCTTCACTTGACTGTCAATAAAACGTGCATATCGCATACCTGCCTCGACTTCTTCCCGGATGCTTTCATTCAGACAAGCAGCATTTTTATTGAACAATCCATGGATTACCTCGTTACGGTACTTTAACCACTGGTCAATGTGATCTAACGTGTTCAAAAATCCATCCATATCCAGACACTTTTGATATTCGCTTCTTAAAACATCCAGATATGTATCTGATACAAGGGAGTCACTGCTGATTGCCCAGTTTAGTGTTGCTCGGATCATTTTCTCCTTGCAGGAGATATTATCGAACGTTAGTTTTTTGTTTTCGGCAGCTTCATCAGAGCCAAAATACAATCTGCGAAGATCGCCCTTTGTTTTACTAACATTCAGTTGCCGTGCATCTGGCTGGCGAAACGCACCGATGTGATACAAAAAAGAACGCATTCGGTCTTCCATCATTGCATAGACAATGAGCATCGCTTCAAAATAGAATTCATGTTCCAAGGCTACTTTGTATTTTCCAAGCTGCTCCCGATAGGTTGTCTGCTTATCCAGATTATTATAAACCGATGCAATCCGTTTATCTCCGGTTTTCGTTTTTTACCACCCCCTCATATTGGCACATTCAGCTATTCAGGCTGATCCACATTGCAGGACGAACACCAGTTGTACTAAAATCAAAATCCGAGCCTGATGCTACAGCAGTATTATCTATATAATATGCTATCTCTTGATTGTTTTGCCCCGGAGTTCTAAGCCACCAAGACTTTGATACATGATCCAAGTAACTTAATTTATACCGTGCCCAATCTGTCATTTCGCAGGAGCCGTCACCACAAGGCCCATTCTTGCCAAAATAAGTTTCAGCTTCCGAGATACTTAGCAAGAATATTTTGTCTTGCGTATTAGACCCTGCAGGCGTATTATATTTCGGGTTCTTTTCAGCAGTTACCGTAACAGTTTGGATATGCGATTTTTCAGATGCTGTAAATGCACTGTTATAGAAGTCACTGTTCAACCATTTGCGAAGTGTGCTTTTTTCCCAAGTAATGGAGTCGACCCATTTGGAATTGAACGGTGCAACATCCAGAATTTTTCTGCTGATCACTAACAGTTTGTTGTCTTTCTCTTCAAGTACAATCCATTCGATTTCATCTGCACCATTCTTGGTGTTTCCGTCTTGTTCATAAGAGCCAAAGGTTATAATTGAGCCTACAGTCGCCTCTTTTAACAATGCCGATTTATATTGCTCATAGATTTCAGATGCCTTCTCCTTGCTGTCCTTGTAATCGGATATAGACATAAATGTTTCGTATGCGTCAACATAGTTGCCTGAATTCAAGTCGTCCACGGCTTTATTATATTTAGCCGCTTTAGGAATATTGGTACATTCCTCGATTTTTGAGGCACTGTCCTTATATCCATTCAAAGTCTTGAATGCTGAGATGGCATTTTCATATTGGCCCGCATCCATCATAGCCAGTGCGGACTGATAGCCCACTTCGGTGATTTTTTCTGCACTGTCTTTATAATCGCCCAGAATTTTGTATATCTTACGCGCTGCGTCATACTTTCCTTCGGCTGTAAGAGCAAGAGCCTTTTGATACTCGCACTCATTGCGCAAATCCGTATCCTGTATGCTATTCTCTAGTTCTTCGAATTCTGTAATTGCAGCATCATAATTCTCCGCAGACATATAAGACAACGCTGCTTGATACCGACAATCATTGATTAGGTCTGTGCTATCCTTATAATTATCGAGTGTTTCGAATGCTTCAATAGCACCGTTATAATCACCGGAATCCATCAACTCAAGTGCCTTGTTATATTGGCTATTTTTAATCAAGGCACTTGAGCCAAAGAAAATCAAAGCAGCGCAGGCGACTACCACAGATACAATTGTAACAACCTTTTTTCTCTTCTTCTCTTTAATTTCATAGAGTTCCGCTTCATGCTTGCGCTGAATTTCCCGTTGTTCTGCTGCGATGCGAGCGTTCTCCTGAGCTTCTGCGTCTTTTCTGTTGATCTCATCGATGCCATTTTGACAAACGACAATATTTTCACGGGAATTTTCCCAATCACCGAGTTCGGTAAAGATCCTGATTGCTTGTTCATATCCGGATTTTGTGTTTTTACCCATGCAGTCCAGAGCATTGCGATAAAGGCACTCTTTTCGGCAGATTTCTGCCTTTTCCAGACAGGTTTCCATCTTGACTTTGGAATCCTCAAAATCGGAAATTTCCCGGAATTTTTCAGCAGCAGCCTTATAGGCATTCTCATCTTTCGATTTGCTTGCCTCATCCATGGAAGCAACGGCTTCATTGTACTCCTTTGTGAGCTGAAGTTTCTTTCTCAAATCAGTGATGCGTTTGTTGGCTTCGTCCAGTTCGGCAATCATTTCTTTGTTGCCAAATCGAACGATTTTCTGATAGTTCAGGCTATATGTAAAAGTCCGATTATACGTTTGCAACTCCGCTCGTTTGCGAACATGCAGTTCTGCCATTAGCTTGCCAAGGTATGCTTCCGCATTTTCAGGGTCTTGGTCCAGCACTTTTTCACAGTAGGCATCTGCATCTCTCCAGTTGCCATCTTCAAGGAACATAAAGGCACGTTTCAAAAGGGGAGCTGTATTTACCGTAGCTGTTTCCGTCGTAACAGTTTCTTTTGCAACAGCAGGTTTAGGATCATCTACATATAATATTTTCTTGATTCCACGAATTAAGTCCTGCATGAAGCCCAGTTTAGTCATATCCTGAGCCTGCAAATGCGAAAATTCTTCCGGCAGGTCGTAAGGGTCCATGTCCTTATATGCAGGAATCAGGATTTTCTTTTGTCCCGCTTTGATCAGCGCCAGATACCGGCTCCATTCGTTTTTGACCCAGACCGCATTAAAGTATTCCGGTTTAGTACCTAAAACGACCATAACTTTAGCCGAGTTTAAGGCTGCAAAGATATAAGGCTCATATGCGGTACCCAGTTTATCTTCGAGCGTGATCCGTGAGAAAAAGACCTTGAATCCTTCATTCGTCAATTCGTGATAGAGTTCAGTTGCCAAAACGCTGTCCGGGGTTCTTCTGCCGCTGGCGTCACTCTCCTTGTAGCAGATAAAGACATCGAAAGGTTCTTCCTTTGATGAGATTTCGAGGATGCCTTTCTGAATCTCGTTGATTGTAGCAGCTTCTGCTTCATAGATGCTGCGCTGCAAACTGTCAGCGTACTGTAGGGCAGATTTGTAGTTATCATCGTCATAAATGGAAGTGAACTGGGCGCGATTGACAGTCGGGACACGCTTGTGGGAGGCAGGGTCTTCTACATATTCGATACCATATCGGCAGAGCACCAAAGACCAGTAAGCTTCTGCATCTGTGTTATCCTCATTCAGGATCTTTTCATAGATGCCCATGGCCTTGTCAAACTCGTTATTTCTACGGAAATGGTTTGCACGGTCATACAAATTTGCACGACGCTCATCATCGAGCTTCGGCAAGGTTTGTTGTGTGCCGCAGTATTCGCAGGTGGCAATGGTTTCATTTGGCTCTATTTCCAAGGTGCCACCACACATTTTACATTTGAATGTTGACATTTGATTGAAATCCTTCCTATTATTGGGTCAATGATCACGATTTGAACATTTTGCAGCTGCGACTTCTTTCAGCAAGCAAATCCGTGATTTCATTTGCAATGCAAACAATTTTATCCGGTTCATTTTGGTTTACGGCGTCTGTTAGATCTGAAAATTTCAAATCTATTTCATTCTCCAGAGGAGCAAGTGCCGTACTGCTCACAGGATCGGAATAGCGCACTGCTTCATATACTTTTTTGATGGCAGATTTGGCACCTTCATCTGTTGAGGACTTCAGAAGCCCTTCCGCATCTGCGGTCAGAGAGCGAATGAATGTGGTATTTTGATTCAATCGTTCTTCTATATCAGTTACTATATCTGCGGTGGTAGCGGTCTTTATAATTGCAATCGCATTGAAGGCTAATGTTGCTGCACACAGAATTGTACCAGCCCAGTAAGGCATAGTAGAAATCAGCATACATAGTCCACCAAAGACGAAAGTCATTATCAAACCAGCACGACCAACGGAGAAAAGAGACAAACTGAAAAAGGTTTTGCGGGGATCATCATTTTTCAGGGCGTAATTTGTGCAAGCCAACTGACCAAGAAAGGCAATGGTAATGGAAACATAACCAACCCAGAACGAACTGGTATATTTTTCTTGCCCGGTCCAACCAGCCGAAACGAAAGCAATGATATTGAATAAGACTAACAGCACCGCCCAGATTGCAAAATAAGACTTAAACAGTTTTTTCATAATGCCCGCTCCTTGTCAGAGTCTTTCGCCGCATTCTGGACAAAATTTTGCACTGGCTGGCAATTCATTGCCGCATTGGGGGCACTTGCGTACCAATGGTGCGCCACATTCCATACAGAACTTGCCTTTGTGGGTCTTTTTGCCACAAGCGGGGCAGATCATTTCATCATCGCCCAATGCTTCGATTTTCGTTCCACATTCCAGACAAAACTTTGCCCCAGCGGGAACTTCTGCTTTGCAATTCGGGCAAAGTGTTTTCTTTGCGGAATTGTTTTTCTCTGCTTTGTCCATCGAAAAAGGCTTACCCATTTCTTGGAACATCTGCCCGACATGACCGTTTACCGCACCAGCTGCGGCCATGCCGACGCCCAGCCCAATCATATCACCAGCTACACCGCCACCACCAGAGATGTGCATATTGCCCAATCCCTGTGCATACGCCTTTTGTACATCGGCCTGAAGGAGATCACGCTTGTCGATTCCTTGAGCGTGCATCACATCTGCTTCTGCATAGCCAGAAAGCCGCGTCTTCTGTGCTTCTGTCTGCGCACGAATCAGATCACGTTCAGCTTCACGGCGTGCCAATTCCGTTTCCGTATTTTGCTGTTCCAGAATTGCTTGACGCTGTGCTACAGTTACGGTTGTGGCGGCTTCTGCTTGGGCTGTTTTAATTGCCATGTCGGCTTCTACCATGCGTTTTTGAAGGGATATTGTATGTAATTCCCGGATGCGTCTGAAGTTTGCATCGCTCTCTGGGAGAAGTACATTGGTGACGTAAAATTCCGGAATGGTCAAACCGTATTCTTCAAAACCGGTAAGAATCGGCTGTTTCAACACATTGGACAATAAATCCAGATGTTCATCTATTTCCAAAATGTCGATGTTCTGTTCTTTGATACACCTTGCCAGATTGGTTTTAACGGTTGAAGAAATCAGTGGACGGAAAGAAGCTGCTAAAGACTTCGTAAAATCATTACCCTGTGCGTCCCAAGCGATACCATTCATGGTGCCTACGAGTTTTAAAAGAAGCTTTCGAGAATCGCTGACCATCAGATTCATTTCGCCACAGGCACCGATTTCAAGAGGAACGCCATAGATTGGGTCGATAAAACGGACCTTACTATCCGTCCCCCATTTGACTGCCATCTGTACTGTTTTATTGATATAATAAATCTCGCAGTGAAATGGGCATTCGCCACCAGTGACGATCAAGTTGAGGAATTTACTCAGTAAGGGAATATTTTCAGTTTCAAGCGTATGACGTCCCGGTCCGAAAGAATCGAGAGCCTGACCATTCACAAAGAAAACCGCTTCCTGTGTTTCGTGAACGATCAACTGACTGGTGGTATTGAAATCTTCGCATGGATGTTTCCATATAAAGGTGCTATTATCACCTTCATACTTTATGACGCTTGCTATTGGCGACATATAATGACCTCCTCACACACTTTTGAAACGTGTACCTTTTCAGAATAAACAAATCGCGCCTATTGGATGGCTGAAAACTGTTGAATATGCCGCATTTTTGCTGTATACTTGTATCAATCGGTATCTGGCATGAAATTTGGAAAGGTACACATTTCAAAATTTTGCAAAGTATTTGTTTAGGTGGACTTTTCAAATTGGATAGCTTTCCCATAGAACGTGCCTATGGGCAAATCACAGGCTTCGGCAGCTTCTTTAAGGGTCATTTTCTTATCTCTCCATGCTTTGTGAACCTCATAGAAGTTATCTGGAAGTGGTCTTGGTGGCCTGCCAAACTTCACGCCACGGGCTTTTGCCGCTGCAATGCCCTCCGCCTGCCGCTGCCGGATGTTGGTGCGCTCGTTTTCAGCCACAAAGGAGAGCACCTGCAGCACGATGTCGCTCAGAAAAGTTCCCATCAGGTCTTTGCCACGCCGAGTATCCAGCAGCGGCATATCCAGCACTACAATGTCTGCGCCCTTTGTCTGGGTGAGCAGCCGCCACTGCTCTAAAATTTCCGCATAGTTGCGTCCAAGACGGTCGATGCTCTTGATGTAGAGCAGATCGTCTTTTTTTAATTTCCGCACCAGCCGCTTGTACTGCGGGCGGTTGAAGTCCTTGCCGGACTGCTTATCCATAAAGATGTTTTTCTCCGGGATCTTCAATTCACGCAGTGCAATCAACTGCCGGTCCTCGTTCTGGTCACGGGTGCTGACCCGGATATAGCCATATAAATTCCCCAATAAATCGCCCCTTTCTGCTAAAAGTGAATTTCATCGTTCTATGTAAAACGGGCAAAGCATCCCTCCTGACGCTTTGCCCGTTGCTCTTTATTCTACCATAGCAGATCGGTTATCGCTTTCAGGATGCCCGCACGGGCTGGATAGCCAGCGCAGCACCCCTGACCTGATACGTCACCCCGCCAGTTTCGCCCCTTGCTTTCCTCTGGCACACCTCCGGGTGCTGCGCTGCAAGGGCATCAAGCTGCTTCTGCAAGGCGGGATTCAGCGTAAATACGCTGCTTGTCCCGTCCTCGCTGGCATAGATCATGGTTTCCAGCTTAAACATCGTCATCGGACTCGACAAAATCTTCCTTCCTCCATTCTTTGTCCTCCTCGATGTCCTGCATCAGGAGCAGCATATTGGCGTAGCACTCCATCTCGGCACGAACAAAATAGAACATCTGGTCGTACCAGTCTGCCAGCGTTTCGTCCTCCAGCTTCCGGCAGAAGTCATACACCAGCTTATTCTGGTCGGGATCAACCGTCAGCCCGGCAACTCCGTACAGCCGCTTGCGGGTCAACTCCAGATCGGCGCAGCCATAGGTGTAGAGCAGCTTCTTTTCTTCAAACGTCAGTTTCATAGGCTTGTTCCTCCGTATTAAAAAAGGGCCTGCCCTGTGCAGACCCGATGTAACAAAAAGACCGCCGTGCATTGCGCAGGACGGTCTTGAACTCAGGATTGGAGAAAATCCCGGAGTTCCTCAGCGAAAAAGGAGATTTTTGCAATAGCAGCTATCGCTATGTAAGGTAGGGCGAAAACCACAAATGCGGTAATCAGCATTTTCAGGACTTCGCTGCCGTCTGCCAGCTTCATGACCCAGCTTGCCAAAGCCACGAAGAAGAACAGCCCCGCCAGCAGATTCGTCAGGATCGTGGAGAAGGTCGTGAGGAAGATGCCCACCCACTGTGCCAGAATCAGCAGCAGAAGCAGAGGGAGAAGGGCAAGTTTCAGCATCGGTTTCAGCACAGTCATCGTGGGCACCTCCTTATACAAAAATCAGCTCGGTCTTGATGATCTCCTCGGCACGGTTGCGGATGCTGTTCATCCGGCGCACCCATTCCAGTTGATTTTCGGCTTTCAAGGCTTCGGTCACGCCCTCGGCTTCCTGCATCTGCCGGATGATTAGGGCAAGCTGTTCTTCGGCCTGTTTGTCCAGCTTGGCAAGGTAGCTGCCCAGCTCACCGGACAGGAGCAGTTGATTATACTGGATGGGACGCTGCTCCTTCAGATACATTTTATGTAAGCGGCCCCACCGCCCGGTGGGGTGCTCTGCCGGGGCTGCTGCGGTCAGATTCGGCAGATAGTGGTCATTGACAAGGATGTAGTCCAGACCGTTGTTGCTGTCGTGGAGCGTGTTCTTTAAGGTAGTCATGCTGCATTATCCTCCTTTGGTTTCGGCGTTGGGGTTGCTTCTGGGTCTGGTTTTAGATTTCCTTTTTTCTTGTGATAGAATTCCAAGGTTTTCTTGTTGTGGTTGATTCTTCTGCACTCATCGGAACAAAATTCCTGCTGGCTGTGTGTAGGCCAGTAGGAGTGACCGCACACGGCACAAGTGCGCTGCCGGTAGTAGTGAGTTCCTCTCTCGGCTTCTCTATCCGCTTTCTTTTGCTCCTGTCTTGCCTGATTCCAGCAGTCTCTTGAGCAGAAAAGCTGTCGGTTGCTCGTAGGTGTAAACACCTTCCCGCAGTGCGGACACGTTTTGGTTTTAATGATCTCGCCACCGTTTTCAGCGATTTTCTTTGCCTTTCTCTTTTCTCGGTAGGCTTTTTCACGTTTGCGCTGCTTTTCCATGCGCTGCCGTTCTTCCTGCTCCTTCTGCGCTTTCAGTTCGGCAAGTTCTTCCTCGGTATAAGCAATATCGACTTGGCCGACATAGTTGAAATAAATGTCAACCTTTTGTGTGCGGGCATTGCCTGCACCCTCGGCTTCATAAACAACGATTTTATCGACAAGTTCGTTAAACATTGAATCGGAGATTTCTGTTGGATTTTTGCACTTGCGAATCAGCGAAATGAAATGCCGAATATCAGCAGAACTTGATTTATCTTCGGCAATTTCGGATTTCATCGTTTCCATCTGCGATTCCAATTCTGCCTGCTCGCTATCATACTGTGCCATCAGCTGCCTGTACTGTCGTTCGGGCAGCAGTCCAGACATAAGATTTTCGTACAGGCTACGAATAAGGGCAGAAAGCTCATCATAGCGTTTTTGACAACGTTTCAATTCCGATTGGTTCTGCTTCGGCTTTTCTTCACGTTTCTCTTTCCAAAGCGATTGCAGTTCCAAAGCGAAGGTTTCTTCATCTTTTAGAACAAATCTCGAAAAGCGTTTGACCGATGCCAATATCAGGGCTTCAACATTATCGGCACTGATTGAATGGGCAGTACAGCCATTCACCCGACTTGCATATCCACCACAACGATAAGAATATTGAGTAGACCCATCCTTTTTACTGTAGTGTGTTTGCAAGGTCAATCTTCTGCCGCAGTCGGCACAATATAGATACCCGCTTAACCGGTTGGTGTGCGTTCCCCAAGCAGAAGCGCGATTCACTCGGCATCTGCGTTTCTGAACACTATCCCAAAGTTCTTGCGATATAATCGGTTCATGCGTGTTCTGGAAAACGTACTGTTCATCTTCATCTGTTTCTTTTCTCTTGTGAAGTTTGAAATTTGTGCTTACAGATTTTCGTAAAACAGTGTGTCCCAGATATTCCTGCCGACCTAAAATTGTTCTTACGGAGGAGGTGCCCCACAGGTACGGATTGGAGAACTTTGTCCCATTGTACTGCTCCGGGTGATATTTCTTTGCGTATGCAGCAGGAATCAGGACTTTTTCCTCTGTCAACAGTTCTGCGATTGTCCGTGGGCTTTTTCCTTCGTTCGCAAGAAGAAAAATGCGCTTTACGACTTCGGATGCCACCGGATCAACAACAAGTGTCTGCTTGTCGTTCGGCAAACGGTTATATCCATACGGAATAGAGCCGCTGCAACGTTTTCCATCTTTCATCCGGGCATCGAACACAGCCTTGATTTTATTGCTCGTGTCTTTGGCATACCATTCGTTCATAATATTCAAAAACGGAGCAAAATCATTGTCTGAAGCATTGTTGCTGTCGATGCTGTTGTTGATTGCAAGGAATCGGACGTTTTTCTGTGGGAACAGAACTTCCGTATAAAAACCGACTTGCAGATAATTTCGTCCTAAGCGGCTCATATCCTTCACAATAAGCGTTTCGACATTTCCTGCTTCTACCTCTTTTATTAGAGATTGAAAGCCGGGACGATTGAAATTCACACCTGAAAAGCCATCATCTGTAAAATGGCGGATGTTCTTGAAGCCGTTCTTTTGGGCGTAATCTTCCAGATATTTCTTTTGGTTGGTGATGGAATTCGATTCACAAGCAAGATCATCATCTCTTGACAAACGCTCATAGAGTGCGGTGATTTTTGGTTCTTTAGGCATTTGTTCTACCTCCTTTCTTATGGAATCTTTCAATTTAGGACAATCAAGTTTATCGTCCTATTAAAGTATAGCCCTCTGGGGCAAGTTCGATGGCGGTAGTAGTTTCGCCAAAAGTAGAAGCCCACGCATCAAAATGGGTCAACCCTTTCTGCTGCAAGGTGTTGTACTGGAGGTAGCGCATGAGGGTGTACATCTCGGTCATACTGTTGCTCAGGGGTGTACCCGTTGCAAAAATCACGCCACGGCCACCGGTGATTTCATCCAGATAGCGACACTTGCCGAACATATCGCTGGATTTTTGTGCCTCGCTCGTACTCAAACCTGCGACATTACGCATTTTCGTGTACAAGTAGAGGTTCTTAAACGCTTGGCTCTCATCCACAAACAACCTGTCTACGCCCAATTGTTCAAACGTAACCACATCATCTTTACGGTCTGCGCCTTGCAGCTTTTCCAGTTTCTGTTTCAGAGACTTGCGCAACTTTTCCAGCTGCTTTACTGTGAAATGCTCGCCAACCTGTGCTTTCGCTTCTTCGATGGCCTCCTCAATTTCATCCATCTGTTCCTGAATCAGACGCTCCTGTCGTTCTGCGGACAAGGGTATCTTTTCAAACTGGCTGTGTCCGATGATAACTGCATCATAATCACCGGTCGCAATTCTCGCACAGAATTTTTTTCGATTACCGGGTTCAAAATCTTTCTTGCTGGTAACCAGCAGCTTCGCATGGGGGTACAGACGTAAAAACTCGCTGGCCCATTGTTCCGTCAAATGGTTTGGCACGACAAAAAGACTTTTCTGACACAAGCCCAGACGTTTCAGTTCCATAGCGGAAGCCGCCATCTCAAAACTCTTGCCAGCACCGACTTCGTGCGCCAAAAGGGTGTTGTACCCATACAGCACATGGGCAACCGCATTGCGCTGATGCTCTCGCAAATTGATCTCCGGGTTCATGCCCACAAAATGAATGTGACTACCGTCATACTCACGGGGGCGGGTGCTGTTAAAAAGCTCGTTGTACTTTTTTACCAGTAGGGCGCGTCGCTGTGGATCTTTCCAGACCCAGCCAGCAAATGCGTCCTTGATGGCCTGCTGTTTCTGCTGGGCGAGGG
>OHIX01000147.1_pt1 | contig 34409 bp, 25 predicted proteins | sample 1568391 | NCBI WGS metagenome assembly OHIX01 (sample SAMEA3879541, study PRJEB24766) | human gut metagenome | biome: human-associated habitat; feature: feces | place: USA | collected 1985/1987 | reverse complement strand
AGCCGCTTCAGCGTGTTCTTGTCCTCGTCGGTGAGGGCAACGACGATCTCCCCAACCTGGGCGGTGTGCTGCTGGCGGATGATAACCAAATCCCCATCGTCGATCTGCGCTTCGTTCATCGAATCACCGGATGCGCGGAGAGCATAGAAATCTCCATTGCCGAAGACCGATACGGAGAGCGGAAGATATTCCTCGATCTGCGCCTCGCGTTCCTCCGGCGAACCGCAGGGGATGGAACCGACAATCGCGGCAGGTCTGACCTCCGGGCTCATCATCTCTATCTTGGGGGTAGAGAGTGCGCCGTTTTCGTAGAAAACCATATCCTTCTCCGCCATAGCCACAAGGTATCTGTGTGCAGAGGAAACCGCTATCTTCATAGAAGCGGAAATCTCACGGACGGTAGGCGTAGAAGAATACCGCTCGTAGTAGCTCTCGATGTAATCCTTGATGCGGAGCATTAGCTCCAGGCTCTTGCTTCTCATGTATCATCAGCTCCTGTTGTACGGCTATCTGGAACAACTGTTCCCGATGACTTCATTATACACATTACGCATGAAAAAGCAATAGGGCAAAAAGAAGGTGTACATTCAGATGCACACCTTCTCCAAGATCAAGGAACATGGACAAGCAATCCACTCAATCAATCGGATTGTTTGGCTGGATTATTTGTTGAAACTATTGACAGTCGCATGGCATATATGCTATAGTATCCAAGCAATTTAATAGCAAAAGCATCAAGCCGATGCTTTGATAAGTGATTTGAAAGTAGATTCCAGGGGTGGAGTCTATCCTTTCGGAGCTTACCAAAGCATCGGCTTTTTTACGTCCCCGAATCGTTGTACTTTGACAACTGAATAGCCGTTCCCCAAAAAAGATATGACTGCGCAACGATATGAGCGCGGCGACGCCGTGGTGAGACTCCAGGGCAGGGATATAAAAACGATATTGGAGAAACGGAGTCGAAATAACAGAAATAACAATACATGACGTGTCCGTGTTGCGGAATGCAATTCCCAAGCGTTTTTATTATGGAAAGAGAGGTGCTGTATATGATCAGCAATATGAAAAACAATGCGTTATCCAATGTAACTTCTTTGGCAGTCAAGGCATATGACTGGTACTATGGCGACTATGATGAGGCAATCACCGCCGGAGAAAAGTTTTTGCAAACGGCGTCCATGCTTGCGGAGGGAGATTATCTTGGGTTTCAGTTATCCCCCGAAGACAAGACCGGCTGCGCTGCGATTGCCTTTTCCGGTGTGGATGTAAGCATTACGCAGGAGGATTATGCGTGGATATTCCACGACTGCGCCGACGTTACACTTGTCTCAAACGATGCGCACGACGATATGTTTTCGGAGAACCGCAGGGTTTACATACTGGTTCTTCGAGAATCAAGCGGCGAAGCCGGGGATTATCTTTCCGATGCAAAGAGCATAAAGCTTGCGGAGGAGTATTTTACACAGCTTCTCGACATGATGCTCGGATCGTCTGCCGCTATAAGGATCATTGCGGAGCCAGTCTGCGGAAGTTCGACTGGTAGAGGACGCATTTTGTTCAGTCTGCCGCAGGCACTCCCACTGCGGCTGCGTACAATACTTGCGATGGCGTTTCCCGGCACAGAGGCGAAAGAATTGACCGAACTGAAGCAAGCGGACGGTCTTCTTGATGGCAGCTTCATAAAATGCGGAGTTGCAGGGCTTCTCAAGGCGCTGATGCGAATGCGGAAGAAAACCGAAAAAGAGGAATACTCGGAAGATGAGATCTAAGAGTCCGATGATGACGAGTTCGACGAAGAGCTGGAAGATAAGCCGTCCACGCCAATCGAAAAATTGGATTTGAGCGTGCGCTCCTATAACTGTCTGAAACGCACCGGCATCACCACCGTTGAGAAGCTTCGCACGATGAGCGACGACGAGCTTATGCGCGTCCGCAATCTGGGCAGAAAGTGCGTGGAAGAGATAAAACAAAAACTGGCGCAAATGCCAGAAACGAAGGAAACGACCAAGCCAAGCCTTCCGGAAGGTCGGAGCTATATGGAACTACTGGACGAACTGGTCGGTCTCGGCGAAGTCAAGGCGCAGGTCAAGAAGCTCGCTGCATTTGCGAAAATGAAACAGTCCATGTCGGACAAGGATGGCGCGTCTGCACCCATAGTGCTGAACATGGAGTTCATCGGAAATCCCGGCACCGCGAAAACTACGGTTGCCCGTATTATCACCGGTATTCTGCATGAGATAGGACTGCTCTCCACGAACGAGCTGGTTGAGGTGGGGCGCGCCGATCTGGTCGCCAAGTATGTCGGACAGACAGCGGAAAAGGTGAAGGAGGTTTTCCAAAGAGCGAAGGGTAAGCTTCTGTTTATTGATGAAGCCTATGCGCTTACGGATTGTTGGGAAAACAGCTATGGCGATGAGGCAATCAGCACCATTGTGCAGGAGATGGAGAACAACCGCGAGGATATGGTCATCATCTTCGCAGGCTACCCTGACAAGATGGAGGAGTTTTTCTCGCGCAACCCCGGACTGCGCTCGCGCGTTCCGTTTACGATCCGGTTCAGCGACTACTCGGCGGAGGAGATGGCTCAAATCGTCGAGGCAGAGGCGCAAAAAGGAGGCTTTGCCGTTATGCCGGAAGCGAAGCTGCGAGTATTGGATATTTGTGCCAGGGCCGCAGGCAATCCTGACGCCGGAAACGGACGCTTCTGCCGGAATCTGGCGGAAAGCGCAGTACTCTCGTATGCCGAAAGGCTCTTCGGACAAGAAGAAATCACCGACGGATGCGATTTTACTCTAATCGGCGCGGACTTCTCCCTGCCATCTGCGTTGCGGGAGGTAAAGCAGACCAGAACGATAGGTTTTTGCGCATGAGGAAGTTAATTTGGAAAGGGTTCTGCGAAACTCTTCAGCATCTCGCGGAACCCTTCTACCGCTTCCTGCGGTGCTGTGATCTTCATCTTTCCGGCAGAGGCAAACACCCAGCCGTAGAAATTGCTGCTTAGATCGACCGTTACCTGTGCGCTGAAATGGTCTGCATCGACGATCTGCACAGGAACGTCTTCCCCGAAGCGGTCGATGATGCTGTTCATCAGGATGTTCTCACACAGCAGCGTTACCGTACATTCCTTACCGTTGAGCATGGAGAACTCCTGCGTGAAGAACTCTGATACGTCAAACTCATTTGGCTTTTTTACGGCGGTTTCGTCCGTGACCTCCATCTGAACGATGCGGTCAACGCGGAACTTTGCGATCTGCTGCCGGTGATCGTGGAAGCCGACGAGATAGTATGTATCGTTGTTCCAAAGCATGGCGAATGGGGAGACCGAGTAGACTTGTCCGCCGTGCCGGAGAACTCGCTCCTTGGAGGGAGAGTAGTCGAAATAGCAGAAAGAGATTTTCTTCCGCTCCGTGATGGCAGTCTGGATGCGGTCTACATTCAGATAGATGCTCTCGTTTGTGGCTTTGGAACGGCTGTCGATGTAGAGATGCCTTTTCAAAATGGCTGTATCGCCAGGAGCCACAAAAGATGAAAGCCGTTTTACCAGCGCCTTGCTCTTGCGTGGTGTGATAAACCTGGCTGACTGAACGGCGTCGATCAGCAGCTTGACCTCCGGCGCTTCAAAATGCCGGGTAGCCACATGGTAGAGATTCTGCACCCTGCGGTCTTTGACAATATCCACGCCGAACTCCGTTAGCTGCTCGATGTCCTTGCGGAGCGTTCTTGGATCGGCGGTGATCTCATGCTGCTTCAAAAACGCAGAAATGTTCGCAAGGGAAGCCAGATGAGATTCGTCCGTGGTCTCCCAGAGATATTTGAATATGATGAGTGTTCGGTTTGTCAGCATAAAGATTTCGTCTTTCATTCTTTGAACAACAACCAAGCTAAAACATAGTAGCTAACGAGATTAGTTGCACTCATTAAAGCTTGTCACTTTAAATGATATGAGGAAGGAACTATACCTTTTTAGAGAGCTCGACAAGTTGCTGCAAAACTATAATTAATTTTTCCCTTGCTGCATTTAACTGAGCCCTTCTTATCTCTTCCGGCAACTCTGGAAACTTGGTTCCACAGATATAGCAAAAAATAGTATCGTCAGGGCTTAATGTCCCACATTCTCTACACTGTTTCATTATATTTTCATCCTTTCTTAATAAACGAATCGTCTATCGCACATAGGACAGATTAACTCTCCCTCTTTTATTTGCCAGTTGGTATATGACAATTCTTCGTGACAGTAGGGGCAAGCGATATCGATATAGTATTCTTCTGTTTCAACAGACTCCTCTTGCCAGTCTGATTCAAATGCAGACTCATCGGCTGCGATTTCTTCCTGTTTTCTATTTGCAGTTGCTTCTTCTTTATTTCTTCTGATTTCTGTTTGCCGTGAAATCTCTGCTTGTATGGCTTTCTCCGCGTCGATTACAAATGATTTCTGAGTGCCATCTCCGAATCGTATTATCTTTGCATAGTTTTTGCTATCCGCAATGGATACCTGACACTGATTTAATTGTTCTCGTGTGGTGCATCGGAATTCCACAAGAAGTTTTCCAAGATAGGCATCAGCATTAGTTGGTTCCATATCAAGAATACGTTCACAGTATTCATCAGCCCGGTCAAACTCATTATCCTCCAAAAAAAGTCCAACACGCTGTAAGAGCGGTACTATCTCCGGGTGTGTCGTACTGGTGATTTTTTCATCATAATTATGCGTTTGTTCGTTCACTGACTGATTGTTTTCTACCACTGGTAATTCAGTTGCACCAGAAAATCTTTTCCCGCAAACAGAGCAAAATGTCGTATCATCAGAGCTGAATGTGCCGCACTCTAAACATTGTTTCATGTTGTATGCCTCCGGTTAATCATTCTACGTTATTCTCCTGAATTGTTCTTTGCAAAAATAAAACCAACGAAAAGGTATAGGCCGAAACTACATCAAAAATTATAGGCCCAACTATCCACCAATTCGTTTCATCTCCAGTTACACGAGAAACGTTTGTCCACATTGGAGATTCGATCATCAACATGATTAAGTATGCTGCAATTATTGATATTGATGTTATCGAAGAAACAATATTTTTGATCTTAGAATTCATATATATACTAATTCCTACAGCAACAGTAGCTAATAGCACCCAATGCAAAATTTGATTATTGCTTCCCACTATTTTTAAGCGCAAGGCCGCACATTCAAACATTACCGCGATAGCAGCACAAAACCATGAACCAACAATTTGATTGCCCCTCCAAGAAATTGCGAAGATGATAAAGAAAGCCACGGGAATAGCTAAAACTCCAATTGTAAAGAATGTATAGTAATTTAGTGCTAGTGAGTAATATTTTTCTAGGTTCAGAATTAATACTATGCCAAAAGCGGTTCTCCCTATCAGCAAAAGTAGGAAAAAAATATCAAATGCACGAAGTTTCTGCTTTGAATTCGATTGGCTTACTTTTGCTGTTCTAACTGCAGCTCCTATCTTTGAACTACTAACTAAAGTTAAGATAAAAATGACGAGCAATGTTCCAAAAAATTTCCATGTTCTGGTTGCGCTTAAAGAATTAAAGCCCATTTGAGTATATCTGATTGAAGCAATCCCCAAACAACAGATAAAACTCCAAATCCAACTACATACAGTTCCGAAAATACTTGTATTTTTCAATTCGACCGAAAAGCACATTATACTTACGGAAACAAGACTTGAAATCATATAGAGTTCATATTTCATTCCATAAAGAACATATTTATCAAAGGAAATTGAGCCATTAGCTACAAATGGGTAGAGGCAAAAGCATACATTTGCCACAAAAACTATCCAACTTATAAAAATTAGAATTGATGGAACACCTGATTTTTGATTCATACTGCGACCTCTATTCTTTTTGGAGAGTGTTTACTATATTGACGCACAGCAGAGACTATTCCGGTTTTATTTTGCTGATTGTAAAAGTCAGTTGTTGGTCGTCAACATTTGACTTGTCTTCTATAACAATAGAGTCACCAGGCGCCCATTTTTCTTTAATCAGAAATTCAGCAAGAGGGTTCACAAGGTAAGTCTCAACCATATTTCCAATGCCACGACCTCCATTTGAGAGATCATCCTGTGCTTTGCTCAGGAGGTATTCTTTATAGAGTGGCATAATTGTAAGTTTAAGCCCTTTCTCGTGTTCTAAGTTTTCTGAAATAGCATTGAGCTTAAGATTTAGTATCTCCTCTACAGCCTTTTCCCTTATAAAATCAAATACAATAAAGTTATCTCCAATGCGATTAAGTAATTCGGGCCGTTGAATAGTGTACTTGAAGTAATCCTTTATGGTAGTCAGCAGTTCGTTCTGAATAGTATCATAATCCATATCCGGCGTTATGGTCTGATAACGCTTTCCCGTTTCCACTTCCTGTCCAACAACGCCAAGATTACTGGTGAAGATGATAAGGGCCTCAGAAAAATACATTGTTTCACCGGCTGAATCGGTAATTCGCCCATCTTCAAGTATTTGAAGAAATTTATCCAAAATGGATGGATGTGCCTTATCAATTTCGTCAAATAACAATACACAAAACGGCTTTGATTTAATTGCATTCGTCAACTGCCCGCCATCGCTGTAACCGATATATCCTGGAGGGGCACCTAGCAACTTCTGATCAGAATGCGGTTGCTGATATTCACTCATGTCAAATCGAGTTACAAAACTCTCATCACCGAAAATAAACTCAGCAATTGTTTTTGCCAGCTCAGTTTTTCCTGTGCCAGTGGGACCAGCAAAAAACAAAACGCCTTTAGGCCGACTACTAGAACCTCCTTGTATTCCTGACATTCCCAAGCAAGCACGACTCAATACACTTGCCGCTTTTTTTATTGCAGACTCTTGCCCTTTAACTCTTTTCGACAGGAACTCTTCAGCATGTTTGACTTTTTCAGAATCCAGCTTGTCCCATTGACTTTCTGTTTCGCCATAGCGGAACATTTTAACTGCCTCACGGATTTGATATACCGTATACTTCTTTTGCTGACATAGTGAGAAAATGCCGAACAGTTCGACAAGTGTCATACCGTCGGTAAGAGCTACAAACTCATCTTGCGCTTTTTTCTTTTCTGTCGGTGTTAAATCCTTAGCCCCAGCCACTGTGTCAATTCTCGCATCTATCACCGCCGCTCTGACCTCTTTTTCAGGGCGGGAAATGGTTAGTGTTCTAACATAGGGATTATTGAGATAGAACCATATAGGTATATCATTGACCTTTTCAACAATCAAAAATAGAAGATTAGTCAAAGGTTGTTTATCACGCATACTTAATGCCTGTGTCGGCGTTCTCGATGCAAGCATAAGCCTTGTAAAATATTCTATTTCTTCATCAGATAAATTGTCTGGAGATGCAGCTATCGTGTTCGCCAGATCCATCACAACGGCAGTAGGGCGGACTGTATTTGACATCGCTTTTCTTATAAGTTCTGTAGCGGTGCTTATCGACTTGGAAGACTTCTCGTCCGAGGATACCTCTCTGTAAAAAGTTGAAACCATATCAAGAGCATAGGGATTCGAAAAACCGTCAATTCGATTATAAAAAACAACCGGATCATATCCTTCTTCGGTTAAATACCGCTGCAGGTACAGAGAAAGGGCAACCGGCTCACAAGTCCCATCATCTTCATATATCCAGGGCTGAAGGTCATGAACATTCCCTTCAACAATGAATGTTGTATTTATATCTTGATAGACGGCAAGATCTTTTTGCCATTTCTCTGCTTGAATCATTAGTCGTTTACCTCCTTAACGGTGAGTACGGTATCAACATCACACAAAGTGACTTTTGACCCATCGGCAACTCTAACCGGGGAATTTTTTACAATTCGCTGCCCGTCCACCAGAGTACCGTATGTGCTTATATCTTCTACTAAAACTCCAACATTTCGTCGCGGCGTAACTCGCAAGTGTTGCCTGCTGACCGATGGGAATTCGGCAAGTTCTTCTGCCCCTATTTCCGTCCTTCCGACTATACCACCCTCTTCGGGAATCTCTATTTCCTTTCCATTATTTAATCTCAAAATGTAGTGTTTCTTGCGGGAACCAGATTCTGTCGAAACACTTTCCCCCTCATTTTCTGAAGTATCCGCAGTAGCATTGCCTTTCATAAGTTCTTCAACACGCGGATCGTCCTCATTATAAGTTAAGAAATCCACCAACTTACGACCACAAGACGGGCAGTTGTCTGGAAAACTCAATCTCCGCTCAAAAACTATTTTTTCACCACAAGTACATACTTTACAAAATGCCATACGTCAGCCCTCCGAGTTTAATGCCCGTTGTTTCTGTGTAGATGTTTTTCTTTGTTTCTTCCTAGCACTTCTTTCGCTGATATCCGACTGGACACACATTTCATCAATATGAGCAGGTTCTGCGTATACACGTTTCAGAATCACACCCTTTTCAGCCGCTCGTTCCTCCAGAGTAGCATACAAAGAGCAAATACTATTTGCGCTACTTTCTATCTGGCGCTGCCGTTCCAGAGAACCACCTTTTGATTCTCCAACAGGCTCAAACATTATTCCACTACCGTCATTGCCAATAAACACATCGCATAGCGGATGTCCATCGACTGCATACATTTGACCAACAGTGTGATCCAGAACCGCATCGTCCTTTGCGTGGCATCCCAAGTCTTCCATTATACCCTCTATGACATCCATCACATATTCATCTTGTCTGCGTTTCTCCAGAACGGATGTCATTCTGGCAACTTCTTTTTCAACTCTATATGGGAGTCTCTCTGTCGGCTTCACTTCAAGCATCTCACACAATGCACAGTATTCAAAATACGTAGATTCTATTTTTTCCTTGTCTGCATCATTAACTCTAACGGCTCCTTGCAGATAAGTAGAAACTCGCATTTTAACCGATCTGATTTTGTCCTCGATGTCTGTTGCCGATGCCTGAATCGTTCTTGCCAGTTCAGCTAATAGACGAGTTCTATCTTTCTCGTCTTTCTCCGATATGATAGGCCGCTCATCCACTTTCTTAACCCAGGAATCAAGCTCCTGTTCTAACTTCGTAGGTTTCTTATGTGCAGAGAATAATAGCCCTGAAAAATCAAGTTCATCCCGTTTGGCGTCGCTTTGACCTTCTTCTATCTGAAGCATAGCACCTGTCAAAACAGCACTTTTACTATACCCACCGACAGAATCATCTGCAATGAATACCGTCGTTTCAATATTTGACCCAGCTGTCATTTGAACATTGTTCTTATGTTCAATCTGCAGCTGCTCCTTTAATCTTTGAATACTGTCTGCCAACTCCTGCTTCAGCCGGGCTTTCCTCATTGCCTCCAACTGGGCAGTCGTATAATAACTGCTCATATTAGATAAACGCCTCCTTCATTCTTCGCATTTCCTTCTCATACCCCAATCTGTTAAGCCATGCTATGAAGCGATCACTTTGGAGCAGTTCGTCAATTTCTTTAATAGAACACTTACTTAAAACCGGTATCAACGCATCCATCGTTTCCACAGATACCCCAAATATGTCTATCGCTTTTTTCCCTTGTAAGGCAAAGCATATTGTGGATATAGACGCCATGTCATTGCTTCCGTTACGCCGAATAAGCTGTTCTAGTCTGTCAATCTGTGCTTGCTCATAGTCATTATACCTAAGATAAAATACCAACAATCCCGTCGAAAGAAACTTCTTTGCAATCTCATCCTTTCCAGTTGATAACTGGTCGACATATTCAGAAAGAGAGCCATACTCTTTGCCACAGTAGAATATTTGTTGCGGATCATCTTCTATGTATATTAAAAGTTTGTATACAGCAGCATCTGCATCCTGATATAAGGCGAGTTCCCTGATTTTTTCAACAAGACTTTTATCAAACTGCCGCACAAAATCAATCAGTTCACGTCTCTTGACAATACGTGATGCTTGCGTCCAATGGTTCTTAATTGCCTGTGCAAGTTGATGAAGTGTGGTCACCGATACGGTTTGCCCCTCAAATCTACCAAATATAAGCGGCTTGTTTTGATTCTCCTTTTTTGTGCGGGAATATATGCTTCGATTCACAGGACGCATATATTCTCCCTCGCACCACCGTTTTACTTGCACATATCCCCAACGCTGATCTTCATCCTCATTAAGGAGTCCTTTTATCAAAGCGCCTAAACGACCGCTTATCTGACTCGGCAGGTCTAATCCGCCCTCCCATGCTTTGGAAATTTCTTCAACAGACATTCCTTCAAAAATCGAATGCCCCAGAACTGCCTTACAAAGCACTAAACCAAATGAACCGTAGTCATAAGCTGGAGACATTGCTGCGCTCCATAAAAGTGCTTTAACACGAGGTGCATATTCAGGGGTTCCTCTTACCGCATCTACCAACTTGCCGTTTGAATTCGTATATCCACTGATGCCGCAATCCCCGATCACAACTCTTTCGCCATTATCGGTGTAAAACAAATTACTGGGTTTAATATCACAGTGAACAATGCCGTTTCTGTGTAGTTCATGCAGACCTTCATTTATCGAAGGAACCAATGTGTTTTGAATATGCGCACTAGAAAGAGCACCTACATCTTCCAGCGTTCCTTCTGAATAGTATTCGTATATTTCATAGTAGTATCCGCCATGCTCGCCGCACTCAATAACGTGCGCAATATTGGGATGTCGCACACTCGTCAGAAAGCTTTGCATCTGATTAGACGGATGCCAGCCATTGTGGTAAATTTTGACTACATATGATTTACCCCATTTTTTTGCCAAATAGACATTAGATTGCTTCCCTTGCTTATTCATAAGGGAGTTAATCACGTAACTATCAGCAACGGATTCACCAGCTAATAAGACAATACTTTGCCCGATCTGGCTTGCGCTGCCTGGAGGAATTGTCTCTCCAGCATTGATTATCTGCCCGATTTGAGGCTTCGGCGGTTGTGTTTCGGCGGCATTTATCATATAATTCTCTCTCCTTGAGGAATTCCAATCGTTAAAACCTTATTCCCATACATAACGTTTTGTAGCGTTCTATCCGAAGTTTCGATTCCTTGATATCTATCGTGATATTTAAAAATCAAGCACCTTTGATTTGATGAACCACGTAAGCCCTTATTATCGTTTAACTCCTTAATATATGGACCGTCAATCAGTGCGGCACATGCATTGAGGACGGAATCAATAGCTTCATTTTTCTGTAGCCTCAGTTCCTCTATTCTGTATCCCGTAAAGATGAGAATATCATCGCAAATACTCACAAGAGACTGCACCATTTCGTTCAAAGCTTCCGGATTGAGGAATGGCTCTCCGCCTGAAATGGTGAATCCATCAATTTGAGTTTGTATACGGTGAATCATCAACATAAGTTCGTTAACGGTCACTTCTTTCGAATAGTCATATTCTTGAAGTTCCGGACTTATGCACCCTTCACAGCCACGGTTGCATCCATTCATCCATATTCCGACCCTGTTGCCAGGTCCCAGAGCCTTAACTGGGTAATACATTCTTGCCAGGCTGATTTTTGCTTCTTCCATTGTCATCTTAGCTCCGAAGTAAAATGGGATGAACACACTAGTTTGTTTCCATCAACATGCTTACCACAAAACAAGCAATTGTGAGTCCGTTTGCGTTCCTCAATTTCATGCCCTACCTGCCATTGATTCATTGACAGTAAAAGCTCATCAGGTGAAATACAAAACATTGCAGCATCAGAAAGCTGCTTCACACACTCAAATGGTGTAGGCATCTTCCTCCGAAGCTCGGATGGCTGTGGAGACCTCAGCTTTGTTGCTGCACCTTGAAGCAACAAAATCGCCGTGTCGGGCGAAGTAGATACTATGTTTCCAATTCCCCAACAGAAGGGAACATCATATTCTCCAGATTCATAAGCATCTATGTTCAAAAAAGCGTGAGTGCCAATTGGCTCTTTATGTAAGGCACCGCAAAGCACTTCTACACTTCTTGTGTTTTCATAGTTTAAGTAATAGCTGTCGCCGCCAAAAAGAGCTCTTCCACCCAGCTTCTTTCGTCTAATAACCCAACTGTAGTTAGGTCTTCTTACGCCACATAGCGCAGGGAGGAACTTGGTATTTACAGCATAAATCATTTCCTGAATGCCCACGGCGTCTTCCCAAGTAAGATTTTTTATTGGATCTAGACCGGCATATAGTGCAATAAGATATACACTGGTACTAGCAATCATCTTCAAGGCACTCATGTAAGCAATCTTATCTTTATTTTTTAAAACCGTTATAGCTTCCGAGAAAGGCAAAGGGGAATGCATCAATTCATTACACACTCTCACCTCGTTATCAATAGATTCATGCGCTTGTTTTAACAGAGGGAGAATATCCAATGCCTTTGATGGAGAAGAATAAACCTTGTCCAACATGTCTTCTCCGTTTTTGTAAAGCGCATTGCCGATTTCTCGATAATATTCATAGTCATTTAAGAGCATTCTTAGTCGAATAACATCATCATTTTCATCTAATGCCCGTTTGTATATCTCCGCAATCTCATCTGTATGTCCGCTGGTCTCTCTATTAAGCAGCCCTAGAAAATACAGGACTTTCTTTGAATCCATTTCATTCGCCTCACTTGTCTATGTCTTGTAATACATTCGCCAATGCAATATAGCGTGGATCGTTAGGCGAATAACTGAGCGCCACACTAATATGTCTTAAAGCATCAAGTCTTTGTGTCTCGTTCGTTCCGTTTCTCAATGCTAATAGTGCCATCACAAATTCTTTCTCTGCTGAACTTGGGAGATTATTAATTTTATGGGCATACTTGAATCCTGTGTTTTCAGATGCAGCGAAGCCTTCAAGCGTAAGCCCGTATATTGCTTCTGAGACAATCTGCATCTCTGTCTCCTCATAAGCTGCATCTGCCTGTACCGGAACATAATTCTTCGGAATATCAATCTTCTTTAATCTTTCTCGGAGAACATCTTTTGCTGTATCAAGTTTTTCAAATTGAGTTGCTAGGTCGTAGCACTCCTTCAACTGGAAAGCCTCTATGCTGTCCCATGTATTAGCATCGGTCATTTTTACTTCACTCCTGAACCGCAAAAGCGGGGAGAACAGGAAACATTCTCCCCGCCAATGTTCCTTGCTTTATCAAATTTGTGTGCGGGTCTAAATCTTCATGTTATTATCCAGCGTTGAATTTAGGTTTCTCTGCTGATTTTCGGCCGCATTGACCATTTGGTCATAGGTAGACTGAACAGAGCGTCGTTCTCCGGCGGCCCTTTGGTGTAGATTATAGGCAAGCACAATGCCGCCTATTACCATTAGCAATGCCAGAAACCAAGCAGCACCGAACAAAAAGAACCCTACAACAGAAATTATCAGCGGTAATAGTGTGTTTTTCGTCACCCTGCCATCAGCCTCGGAAACAGCGCTGCCACGTGCACTTTGTGCAGCTTGATACCCCTTTGATCCAACTTCACGCGCTGCACTTCTAAGATTGTTGTATGTAGACACTATCTGCCGATCACAATCATTGATCTTTTGCTTAATTTCTTGCTCGGTCATAGAATTAATTACCTCCTTCGTTGATAACTTCATCGTAGGTTTCAGCATAGCGTTCAATCCAAACTTTTGCAGGAACATCATACGGACGGAAGTGAGTGTTTTTTACATCCTTGGCGATGTCCATATAAACCGCAGTCTTACCACGAAGTGCTTTCGCTTCACTCTCCGCAACAAGGATATCCATTGAATCTTCATCCAGTCCATATGCGATACGCTTGTCAAACATAGCATCATAGCGGTCTCCAAGCATAAGCTCAATACTTCGAACGCTCTCACCCCATACAATGCTGTTAACACCATACTTCGCTCCATTAGATATAATCTTCTGAAGCATTTCAATCGGGCTCAACTCTCCGCCGCGATCCTCCTCATATATTCTTCCAGTCCGCAGCCTTCGCGCACGATTAATTCCAAAGAATAACAAGAAGATACGTTCAGTAGAAGGAAGAGTTCCGTCGGAGCGCCCGATGACCGTCTCATACAAGTTGGAAATCAATTCTTCAGCATCTCCAACTTTCGCAACTTTGACTTGCTGAGGGAATTGAGCTTCCAGGAAGTCAAAATCACATTCTCCATCTGCTAATTCATCCGCAAATAGATCAATGATATATACCAGTGCATTTGCTTTGTCTGCATTAGTATGTAGCTCCTCATAAAGGACACTCATTGCGGAAAGTTCGAATAGGCTTAAGGCCATCTTCTCATCCTTGCTAACGATGAGAAGATTGTCTCTATCTTTTGCTCGAAGTTCAGGAATGAAGATACTCTTCTTCCCAAATCCTTGTCCAAGAAGCAATCCGTATCCATCCGCTGCCGTTCCTAAATGCTCAATACTACCAGAACCTTCCAGTATCAACCTGTTAAAACAGTTGTGAATATTGTCTTCCGCATTTGTTAAAAGAACTCTTGTCTGTTGATCCTCAAATAGAGGAGCAACATCAGGGTCTGTAAAATACGAATCCAAACGGGTGAGGAGATCTATCCTTTCAGCTTCATTTATATAACTCACTTGGAAGAAGTTGTTTGCTGATTCTACACCACCGCCACCATTGTAAATTGCGGCACCTGCGGGTTGATTTTGAAGTGTACGGATACCAGCATTATCAGCATTGAGAATTGATGCTGCACCTTCTTCCGAACCCTTAACAGCAATGCGGATAGCCATCTGGCTGAAGTAGGCTTCCAAGCCGGAGCAGTTGTGAAAATCCTGACATGCAAGGATGACATGTATCCCCATTGCACGCCCTTGCATAACAAGTTTATTCAGGCACGACAAGCACTCGCTACTTATCGAGTCGCTTTCATTTCTGCTCCTAAACAACTCTTGAACTTCATCAAATATGAGGAGGAGTTTAGGCACTTTAGGAACGTCGGAGAGTTTTACATAGCTATTGATGTCTGAAACTCCATAGCGGGTAAAATGTTTGGTTCTAGTTTCAAGTTCAGTGCATAATTCCTTAAGCACGGTCAACCCGAATTCTCGTTCGCTGTTAATAGCAACGACCCTAAGGGAGGGGAGACGGTACCGAGTATATGCACTAAACTCTACACCCTCCTTGAAATCAAGCAGATACATCTGCACCTCATCCGGCGAATAACTAATGAGCGTACTCATAATGAGCGTGTGTAGAAGAGTGGACTTGCCTGCTCCAGTCTGCCCAGCAATCAATGCGTGATGCTCTGTGCTTCCGCCCCCTCGTCCCAAGACCATCTTGACTATGGTATTAGCGCCTTTTATACCAATTGGGATAGCAATCTCATCGTGATTACCCGTAAACCAATTGTTGCTATCATAGATGTCTTCCCTATACATGCTATCAAAATGTTCAACCTTGAGTTGCGAATGTTCGATGGCCGTACTAATAATAGGTAGTATTGTCCCCTTATTATTCATGACATCATCCATGCTGTCTAACTGAAGGAACATCCTATCATTATTCCCTCCAACAAGCATTAATCTTTTCCCATCAACCTTGGTCTCCACAACACTCTGAGTGATTTCTGCAACCAACGTTCCATTTCGCTGCTTTAGCTTCTCCAATTCCCCATCATTTGCACAAATCAACACACATACACCTAAAGAAGCACTGTTTCTTACGATTGCGTGAAGATCTTTCAGTGCAGTATCGTTGAATCCAACAGGAAAGTCCGTGATTGCTAAAGCTCTTATAACTTCTTTTTTGAGCCGACTAATCTGATCCCCGCCGTATGCTTGGGTCATATTCTCAAGCCGTTGCCTCAGAGTAGCAATTGCATTTTCAATATCTTTTTCCTTACTCCAAATCTTTGTGTCGATGATGCGAGCAGAATTGGTTCCCTCTGCCAGCTTAGGAATGTCAGAGAAACTGGCTCCAAGTTCCAACGGGTCAATCATCGTTGCTTCAAGCTTTCCTGCAGGAAAAGACATGAAAAGTTTAAGAAGTAAAGGTTGGATTAGTCCCTGTACATATCCTCTATCAGCGGCTGAGTATCTCATAAGTAGGGAGATGCCATCAGCTAATCGCTGCGCATACGGAATTTCGACAGTATATTCTCCGGAACTCTTTGTTGCGATATCCGAGGCTTGTAACTCCACCGCCTGAACCACAGACATATCATCTTGAGACTTATTCGGAATACTCAGCCCAATACTTCCAAGCATAATGTAATCAGGAACCTCGTTAGGGCATTCATAATTGGTCGCATTGAAGCGAGAAGATCTGATTTCAGATTGGTAGGCATGAATTGTAGCTTTGTTAAAGCCTGTGCTGATATCGTTCCTACGAGTATCGCAAATGGCTTTTCTTTTGGCTTCAAATCTTCGTTCAGCCTGGGTGTCCCTATCAATCTGCTCAGTTCTTGCTTTATCCAACTTGTCATTGCGGGTTCTTTCAGAATCAGCAATATATAGATTGCATAATTCTCGATAAGCTGCGACTTTAGCGCTAATTGCGGCCATTACTTCACTTTGCCGTTTTCTCACATCCTCCATTGCGCTACGTGCAGCAAACTGAGCAGCTCCGGTAACATTGTTTGTGAAGTTATTGCATGCATTGACAACCGTGGCAACCGTACCACCTCTTGCTTCAGTGCTTCTAACATTATTGTCACGTTCACTCGTAAATCCGTTTTTCTCGTTTTCGAACTGTTTTCGTGCACTCGAAGTAACGGAATCGTATATTTGCTGACTATTAGACTTTGCGTCTTCCCATTCTTTTCGAGCTTGACTTAATTCCTGTAAAAAAGCATCCGTATGCGAACGAAGGGCAAGCATTGCAGTCTTAGCTTGGTTATGGCTAGCAGGTATATCTTTCCAATTGTTCCAAGGTTTCACCACACTATCTGCACTGACCTCGGACTGTTTGGAAACAGATACGAAATCAAGTAAAATCCCTTGATCATCATTTTGCTTGACAACAACATCAACGATTGCGCCCTGAGCAACCATTGCTTGTTCAGCTCCGTTCAAAACCCTACCAATCACATTTTGTTCCAATTCAACAATCAGATTGCCTTGGTAGATGTTGATGACACGGCCAGAGCACTTTTCGCCTACACTGTAATTTCCCATTTGCCTTATAGCACCTCCTGTAAAATAGTCACATCAATATCATCATATTCGTTCTATTCAGTCATCTGTCGGCATAAACAAGATCGTTCCGCTCGGTGAATCGCTCCGTACCATCACAGCGAAATTGTCATCGTCGATGCAGAAATAAAAGGTCTTTCCTGCTTCGTTTCGGACTCGAACATAATAGCCAAATTCGTCAGGAACAACAGTAGCCTCGGTAAATATCCCCAGCCCGACTTGTTCTGTCATCCGAAGAATTCCAGAAATAGTCTTATTTTTCAGTCCCTCGACCGATTCTAGCAATGTCTGATTTGTCATATTCATTTGCCTCCTTTCTTACCAACTGCCCCTGTATTCCGGGGTAGCACCTCTCAACTCCATTAGCTGTCCAGCAAAGGATTTCGCATCCCACTCGACCGGCTGGCCTACATATTCCTCAAAAGAATATCCTGCGCTCGTACTTTTATAATTGAAAGGTGGCTGGTTGCCCGCCCATGCTTTGATCGTTTCCCGTGATGCGAGCACCTTCTCCGGATGTGTGATTGCATATTTTTGGTAGGCGTGCCGCATTTCATGAATAACCGTTCTCGAGACCTGATAACCATCTTCCACGGTCAAATAGCATTCGTTGATGTAAACTTTGTTGGTCCCCGGATTATAGTAGCCTCTGGTTTTCAGGCTTTCGTCGCGGAAATATTCAATCTCGTTTGTGACATCCGTACCTAAGATTGAATTGACGTTCACCAGTAAACCTGTCAACAGGTGCTTTTTGCCGTCAACATCCTGTCCCAACCGATCCCACGCCTCCTCCGATGATGATCCCGATTTCAGAAGTTGCAATGCGTTTCTCCGCATATTAAGATCCATGCGTTTCTGAATCTCTGGAGTAGTTGGATTATTCGGACAAGTGCCAGCATTTACGCACAGCCCTCGCAGTTCGCTTCCTGTCAAGGTGATGCCTGCATTGTGTGCCTGATTTTGAATGCGGGAGATCCCCTCCAACTCTTCAGTTGTGAGTGCCGCAGCGTGCTTCTCTCCGATGACCATTGATAAGCCGTGGCGATACAGTTCTAGGCGTTCCTCGTACAACTTGCTTGGCAGTATACCCTTCCACTCATCCGCATTAAAATTATTCATCCAGTTTTCGCGGATAGCTTTTTTCATGTCTGCCAGCACTTCGTTAGGTGTTCTTGGTCTTCCATTCCACTGTGATGGTGTTGTTACGCCTCCATCAACAGCTGAAGCATATGCAGCATCAATATCTGAAAGCTGTGCGGATTCTTTTCCTAATATGCCTACATAGGCACCAACATGTTGGTGCTGAAACAGGTCATTATCATCTAACGCACCAAAGCCATCTGGTCTTAAACCACCATTCTGTTGAGCATTTTCCGTAGGCATTAATGAATCACCCACATTACCTAATCCGCCACCTACAGGTGTTGCTATCCCGCCGCTAGATGCCAATCCCTCTGAACCACCACCTTGATAACTATGTGCTTGTCCCGCAGTATCTAATGTTGCAAAGCCTCCGCCTCTCCAGCCAGAATCAGTGCCGCCTTCACTCCCAACAGCAACATGATCGGGTGTAGCATCAATCCCCATGCTGCGAAGAAGTGCCACTCTTGCATCTTCAGCCTCGTTTAAGCGTTGAGCCATACCCTCAGTGAGTGCAACGGAGTCTGCGCCAAATGCCCCTGCCCTTAGTCTGCGCAACTTTTCCAAGTTAGATCTTTCGACCTGATTGTGCCTTTCTATCTCTTGAACATGGGCATTTTTTTGCTGTCTGACACGATCCGCATCTCCACGAGCGGATGACAACGCTCGTTGACTAGCCGCCAGCTGGTTCTCAGCCATACTCAGCTGTGCTCTGGCCTGCTCCACATCACCTACTGGGTTTCCTTCTTCGTCAGTCTCGCTGGCGGCAGCAAGCTGCCTTCTAGCTGCGGCAACTCTACTATTGGACGAAGCTACTCTAGCTTGACAACTTTGAACCTTTTGATCGGCCTCTTTGCCTTGCTCGATTAGCGCCTCGGCTTTTTTTCCAATTTCCTTAAAGCTTTTAGCCATTACCACAGTCTCCTAAACTCAAACGGACATTAGCCAAATATTCCGCTCAAGTTGCGTTTTAGTGATTCAATTTGTTGTTTTGTCTCATCAACAACGCCTTCTGCATCCGAGATGATACCTTCATATTCTCCGGCGCTCCCTTCCAACTTGGAGCGTCCGGCTTCGGCTGCATCGCGTCCAATATCAGAAATACCACCGGCTTGTTCCAGTTTGCTGATTCCGGACCTGACATTTTCCAACTCGCCCTCAGTAGTCGCTCTGATTTGTTCTCCTTGTTGCTCTATCTCTTGCCCAGCAGACTCAACCTGCTCGCTGAACGCACTGTCAAAACTGCTTTGATAAGAACGCCCTGTTTCGCTGATTGCTTGAACATCCTCTTCGTCTTGCAATTCAATGCTCTCAAGAACTGCGTTGATCTGATCAGCTTGTTCTGTCATTTCAGAACCAAGCTCGGTATTCTCTCGACTATTCTCCTGCATCTCTTTTACACCCTCACGGTTTTTTTCTCTGAAACTTCCCATAAGTAGTCTCCTTTCAGTTTTGTTTAAATGCTTCAACACCATACATCTTGATATAGGTGCTAAGATCCTCGTTTAACTCTTTGGACAGCAACGATAGTTTCTCGATCTCTTTATCGATTTTCTTAATATCTTTTGTTGTCCCTACCGCTTGAATCAGACTTTTGTAAAGCTGTAATGTCCGGTCGCACATTTGTGTTTGCAACAAAGTTATCTTTATTAGTTCGGATTCTGGAGCACCGAATCGTGTCCAACGTCCATTTTTAAGTCTCTCAAGTGCAAAGATCCAATTGCCTACGGTGTTGATAATATCTAAAGCTTCGTGAATCTTTGATTTGTCCGCAAGTAGACTTTCCCGACTGGATTGAAGCGCTTCAAGTTGATCGTACCTCACCTGTTTATCTTCATCATTAAGCTGCATTTTTCCAAGTTCCACTCGTTCCAAATAAGAGTACAGTTTATTGATTTTTTCAGCTTGTGCTGCAACAGAGTTCAGCCAGTACTCACATGGCGCGATTCTGCTTTCTGTGTCGGACAGCAGATGGAAGTATTTACTCCCTATAATTTTAATGCTCTTGAGGTTCTCATCCTGATATGTGTCTCGATCAGCAAGGGCATGCCTTAAATCTGCGTCATTCTTTGGAGATACCATTGCTTCTTTTTCAGCCTGGTTCTCTATCTCGCCCCACCATTCTTTGATTCTCATGGTAAAAGGGCGCATCAGTTTCTCATAAAAAATCAGAGCTTCGCCCACAGCAAATGTTGACATTTGTTCAAGCTGCATGGCGCTTGCAGCCATAGTGCTTCCCAAAAGCGATCTGTCATCTGCAGATGTGATTCTCAAGCCAATTTTAAGACCGGTATTTTTTAATACCTCTTGAGCCATTACTGTGGGAAGCTGGTCTGCAATAACGATTCCTTCTTTCAAAGCTCGTACTTCAGCAAGCATCTTTACAACAAATGCTGTAGCCGCTTGCTTTGGATCAGCATCTGCACCTGTTTGTTCCTCTGATTCCGGTCCAATTAGGTTATGTGCTTCTTCTATGAAAATAACGTGTCTTACATCACCCTCAAAACGCGGGTTGACTTTCAATGTCTCTCTGATAAGTGAGCAGAGCATCAGCGTCAAGAAATTAGCAGGGCCGGTGCCCATTGATTCAAGCTCAATCACAGCTGGTACTTCAAGCCATTTTTCAGGTGCGAAAGATGACTCAGGAACATCGAATACATCTCCCATTTCTCTTCGCAAAAGACTACCGATTCTCACCTTAAGTGCAGACTCTAGGTTTCCCCTGACCTCATCACTATATTGTGTTGATTTCAGTTCCTGTTCTAAGCGCCGATAGAGCATAGACATAGTCGGTAAGGTGCGTTTTTTGTCACTGTCCTCTTGCTTCTCATCTCCTGTGTAAACATGCTCTGGAATCCAGCCAAGTTCTCTGTAAACAGCTTCGATTGCTGTATCCAGCAAGAATGGCATAGGCGGTTCTAAAGGAAAGGCTCCCTCAAACACAGAGCACAACCTCCTAATATGCTCTGCGACAAGAGTACCCTTTGGCATCTCAAAAGGATTGATATGCAACGGAAAACTCATGTCTGCATTCGGAGAAAACAGATACATATCCTTCATGCCCGGATCATTAGCCAATGCACGGTATTCCTGCTTTGCCGGTTCTAGAACGAGAAAAGGGATTCCGTGGTCTTTCCAAAGCGATGATGTTATATGATGCATTGTGTTCGTTTTACCGGAGCCGGGTACGCCGGAAACAAATGCATGCTTTGGTAAAAGCGAGAGTGGAAAGAATACATCATATCCATTGTTGTCTTTGCCTAAAAACAAAGAACCCTTCTTGCAAACAGCCGCAGGAGCTGTTTCCTTTGCCATCTGAATAATCTCCCCATCATACAAGGCTGGCAAACGGAAAAAGGGTGCTATCTCTTCTAGTGAAAAGAGGGTCGGCAAATAATTCAGATTAATAGCGGCAGTATCTTCTCTGCAGACAATTAATCCTGGACGTCCTTTTTTTACCACCATTCTTTCCCGCATATTTTCTAAGCCTTCAAACTCTCCATCCAAAAAGCAAACGGGATTGAAGTTGGAGGAAAAAGTGGATATATTATATTTGCCTTTCAAAAGGCTCTCAGAGCCTGCTGCATCAAGTATTGAAACTGCGTCTTCTTTTCCATTGGCAAGTACAAGCACATTTGCAATGAAATGAGGAGATGAATCGTATTTCTCAATCAAGTCCTCATAACTATCCAAAACATCTTTACCGTCGTAATCTCTCTTGGAGTTACTACTTCTGTCATCCTGCCTTTTCCTCAGAATGCTCATGGGTTTTCTTAATGATTCTCTTAAGGAAACACTCTTTTCAACAGGATATAAATCAACACGGTATAGTGCGGTATGATTTAATGCCTCCATCATCTTGCACATATTGTATAGACGCCCGTCCTCATTCATTTCCCATTCGCGCAGCATATAATAGTCTTCGCCCTCGCCGTTCCCGGCAGGAAGTAATGTTTCAGTCTTAGTGAGTAGCGCACAAGTATTGAATATAGGGGAGTCTATACCACTTCCAGCTAATACATTTTTTAAATTGCAAGAATTGTCCCCAGTTGAACTGTGTTTAAGTTTAGACTCTAATTTATAAAAATCTGCTAACGGGGATGCGCTTATTAGTGCCGGAACATTGTCCAAAGCATCCGCTGTTCCTCTTATCATCAAATATATTTGCAGTCTGTGTCCCGGAGTGTCCTTAGACTTGTCTTCCGGAGCAACATACAAGTAAAACAAATGGTACGACAAACCGGAGACAATTCCTTTTCGATTCAATTGCCTCAAGAAAGCTATATGCTTTTCAATAACCCCATCGACGCCGTTTCCTTCAAGAGAAGCGTATTTATTTAGCGTCAAATCAGGAAGCTGAGTTAGCCTATACCACAATTCTGCCATTCTTACACCTCATGTATATCTATTGTTCATCCGTTCCGTCCGGCGACTCCATAATTATTTCTACGCCTTTGATAGTCCAACTGTTTTATGTATGTGTTCTTCCAGCTCGTTTCCTCACTGTGCGGTATAACAATATCGACAGCCAAGATTGCACATAGTCGTAAAAAACACCACGATTTGTTGTGATACAATAAAGCAAGTCCATCTTTTTTCCTTTACTCAACTGTTGAACCCAACGCAATTAGAACCTCGCTCTCAAATCCATCTAATTTTTCAAGCATTGACTTTGTCCCCTCGTTAGATTTAAAAACCGCCATTAGTGCGTTGAATGTAAGCCAGTTGATTCTTTTCTTTCCTGTTTCGATATTGTTATAGGTTTGTCTCGATATCCCAACTCTTTTCGCCAGTTCTGCTTGTGAAATCCCCAATCTGGCGCACAATACTGGTAATTCATAAGCTAAAGTTTCCATCAGATGATTCTTGTGATCGTCTTCACTAACACTTTGTTTCATCAAAATCCTCCTTTTGTTATATCTAAAGCCTTCTTAACTGTTTCATCCGACTGATACTGTGCGTACAAATTCACACGGCTGTGATAATAAAATTACATGCAACCCAGCAGTTCCAGGATGTTCCTGCAAAATCAAACAATACCTTTGCTCTTTGTTTCCGATAATCAATCTGAACAACTTTTCCTTCACATTCTGAAAAAATATCATCCGTAATCATCACGGCATCTCCAACATGAAGTACATTTAGGACGTCAATTAATCCATTTCTCTCCAATAACCTCAGAGCAAAGAACAAATCTCCGTCACGAAGACAGTAGCCATTTTCAGGCGAACCAAGCACTTTGATAACGCCCTCCACCTTTAATTGAGATAACCCTTTTGCTGGTTGAGTTGAATAAGCAAAAACATATCCGGGAAGAAGATCAAACACAATCTCAATATTCTTTCCTTCTTTTCGTTGTCTCCTAACAATTTGCGGAGAGAACGCTATGTCGATGCCGCTTTGTTCCAAACGAAAAGCTACCTTTTTGCATTTGATCGTCTCACAAAATAGACAGTAACAATATTGCATTTTGGCTACGCTTCGCCATTGAAAGAATTCCCTTCAAACGACCCTTTCATATAGTGGAAGTTATGTTCAGACATGGTACGCTCCCAGCAAGCCACTGTAGAGTTTTCATAGTCCTGCATGACAAGGATAAGTGTCGACTTTTTTCGTAGAGTAAACCACTCTACGAAAACACCGCTGGACACATTAAGGTCATTGGGTTCCGATGATTCTTTGACGGCCTAGAATGACGGTTAATTATGTGGTCAAAAGCACTGAGAGGCGATTCATATTCGCCTGTTTCAAATCCATTGAAGGATGAACATATCGATTCAGCGTGATGTTCACATTTGCGTGTCCCAGTATCTCGCTCAGGCTTTTGATATCAAAGCCGAGCTCAATGCACCTTGTTGCAAAAGTGTGTCGAAGAGCATGGAAATTCAATTTGGACACGCCGCACTCGTCTATTACGGCCTTGAACCGATTTTCCATACACCTCGGTTCAATATAGCTGTGAATCATGCCTGTAAGGAGAAATGCCTCATTTTGCCTTTTGACCCGGCCAAGCAGTTGAAGCATTTCCGAAGGAATGGGAATTTTTCTTATTGAGCACTCGCTTTTCGGTGGTCCTATTAAAACCTTCGTCTTTTTACTCTTATCTCCGTTCATCTGAACACGTTGCATGGTTTGATGTACAAACAGGTATTGCTCATCAAGCAGAATGTCGCCCCATTTGAGAGCACAGATTTCTCCTATTCGCATCCCGGTATACAAACAAAGAAGAATGCCAATATTACATGGGCTGGGATTATTGCAAAGATATCTGCTCAGAATTGATTGCTCAGCTCTACTGAATACCTGCATGGGCTTTTTCTGCTCTCTCACAGAGACGTCCTTTATATCTGCCGTTTGAAATCCCAGTTCTTTACTCGCATAATCAAGGACATTTTTAAGAATGGAAATAACACTGTTGACCGTTTTAGGAGCAAGCCCGTTCTTTACTGCTCCACCTGTCAACAGCAGATCTCTGGAGAACTGCTGAACCTCACAGCGTGAAATGTCCGAGATCGCAACTTTACCGAATCTGGGATTCAGATACAGTCTTAACATGTTGGCGTATTTTGAATAACTTGATGCTTTCAATTCTGCCTGCTGTAGATGCAGCCATTCTGATGCGGCATTCTCAAAGGAGATTATGGACAATCCGGATAGAGCGGCAGCGGCTCTGGCAGCCTCAAGTTTGTGTTCCGCATCTTCATAAGTTTTTCCAAATACATAACCGTATTTGGTTTTTCCGTCGATTCTTCCCTTTGAGTATCGTCCTTCCCAACGTCCGTCTTTTCGTTGATATATGTTTTTGCCTTGCCTTGGCATGAGACATCACCCCCGCTCCTATTTTACTGGCAGGATGGAGACACCAAGGTATTTAGAGGTTATTGTCTGAAAAATTTTATAAAGTCGCCATTGCGGACATCTTGACGGCAAGCGAGACAGAGTGTATAATATTGCCAAGTCGAATGATGTCAGATTTCGTAGAGTGGTTTACTCTACGAAAATTTTTATACTTTTTTTCTTCGACAGCCTACCAGCAGTGCTGTCTACAAGTTGGCAAGCAAGGTCTTTTGGAGCCAAAAGACACCAGGCGGAGACTCTGACGAGTCCCCGCCTTTTGCTTGATGGGGCGTTCCCCATACCCCCTGCAACACAGATTTCATCTGTGGCTGCGCGATGTGCCATCGCTATTTTTCCTCGCGCTGCCGCTCGGTGGTCTGCCGGTTCTGTTCGTCCAGCCCCAGCAGATAGGCCGCGTTCGCCTTGTGGATCAGCAGCTCCCGCATCCGCTCCTGCGCCCGGTGGTACTCGGCGTAGGCCGCCTTTTTCTCTGCCAGCAGCCTTGCAAATTCCTCGTTCAGACTCCTGACCGTGGGCAGCTTTTTCAGGCCGAACGCATCAAAGGCTTTCTTCGCCGCCTTGTGGATGAGGATATCCCCCTCATGCTCCGCAAGGTATTTTTTCGAGTACCCCGCCTTGCGGTAGCCGGTGTAAACGCTGCGCGTCCTGGAATAGTTCATAATGTGCGTCCGCAGGGTCTGTATCTCGCCCATACGCGCTTCCGCCGTCTTTATGGCCGCCTTCAAATCATAGAACCGCTTCTCCGCATCGGCGGCGGCATTGACAAGTGCGTCGAAATCGGCAAAGCCCTTTTCTTCCAGATATATCAGCGTCTTTGCCATCTGCTTGAGCTTTACCACCTTCATCGCCTGATCGTAGCGGTAGCCTTTTCCTGCGTTGAGCTTCGCCTCAATGTCGGAAATCAGCGTGGCGTGCTCCCTGCGCTTCGGATATTTTTTCCTGACGAAGGGCTTGTGCGCCCTGCTTCCGGCGAGAATCGCGCACAGCTCCTGCTCGGAATATCCCTCGCCCAGGGAATCCAGGCGGATGCTCTGTTTCTGGTTTTCGTGCCGCAGCGACAGCCTGCCCTTTCGGGCGACGGAATAGCTGGAATCCTTCAAAAGCGCCAGCAGCGCGTCGAAGTCCTTTGGCTGATTTTCAAGCGCCGCGTCTATCGCCATGCGCAGAAGATCGCGGTTGGAGAGCTTGTCGTGACCGCCGCGCCATTTGTTGTAGCTCAGCCCGTGTTTCTGCGGATTCTCTACCACGGACAGCCGGTGCTCGGCGCAGATCAGGTCGGACAGCCTGCGGACGGCGCGGTAGCTGCCGATGAAGTTCTTGAACTTTTTCGTACAGTCCAGCGCCGTGGAGTTCCAGTAGATGTGGTTGTGAATGTGCTTTTTGTCGGTGTGGGTGCAGACGAGAAAAGCGTGCCGGCCCTTTAGGAAGTGCTTGGCAAATTCGTAGCCGATGCGGTTGGCCTCCTCCGGCGTAACCTCTCCGGGCTTAAAGGACTGCCGTACCTGATAGGCGATGACGTCGCTTTCCTGCACCCGTCCGGTCAGTTCCCGGTACTCCCGCTTGGACAGGGCAAATTCGGAAACGGCGGTCTCCGGCTCGCAGGCGAATGCGGAGATCAGCGCGCCGCCCTCGGTCTTATCCGGGTTCATGCCGTACTCCGTCCGGTCGGCAAGGCACTGCGCCAGCGTCTTGCCCTTATTTAAGTGCATGGGTATGATTCGTGTGGTCGCCATATTCCCTCCATGGAAAAAGACGCAGGAGGGAGCCTGCGCCTTTTCACATTCCGCATATTCCGTTTATCCGTAGATTCGCTCCCTGAGCAGCATTCTCATGCCGATAAACCGCGCTGTGAGCTTCACCGCCAAATAGTGCAGTCCGTAGGGGGAGAGCAGAAACGCAATGCCCAGACAGATGCAGCCGTTCTGCACGTTGCCGTCCACAAAGTAAAAGAAGCCTGAAAGCAGAAACAGAGCGGAGGCGATGACACAGACCACGGCGGAAGCCTTGAGCGCCAGCGTGAGCGCCCATTCCACGATCCACAAAACCAGCATAAGGGGCGCAAGCAGCAGTTTCAAAATGAATTTCATAGTCGTTTTCCGTCCTTTTTGATTTCATTATACAGAAAGAGCTGCCCTAAAACAAGGATGCCGGCAGCATGGGCTTATCGTATATTTCTGCCTGCTCACTGAATGGTGGACAGCTTCATAAGAATTTTGTTGGCAAGTCCCCATAGCTGCTTCTGCCTTTCCAGAATCTCCGCAAGGTCGGTGTCGTAGGCTCTGCCGCTCTCGTTGAGCCGTTTGGCGATCTGATTGATGTTGTTGCTCGTGTAGCGCAGAAGCGATATCATCTGCTTCAGCTCCGGCAGCTCTAACTTGATCACCAGCCCGTCCAGCGCCATCTTCCGCAGGAACGCCTCCTGATTGGTAACGCCGATCCGCGCCATCTTTTCCTTCAGCAGCCGGTGCTCCTCCTCCGTCAGGCGAACGGAGATGCGGATGTTCCGGCGCATGAACTGCGCGCTCACAGGGACGGCTCCTTTGTCTTTTTGACTGCCTCCGCCGCCGCTTCGGGCGGTCTGCTTTTCAGTCTGCCTAGCACCGAGGGCTTGCGCTCATGCGCTCTTGCGTCCTCCCGCGCCAGCTTGGTAAACAGGTCAACCAGCCCGCTGTGGCTGTTCACCGCCAGATAGCAGTTCCGATCCGTCCCCCATGCGTCAGGGTTCTCCGCGACGGGAACGGCCTTTGCCCATTGCTTGTTGTCCGCTGAGAACCGCCCGTCCCAATCCTTCTGCCGGATGGTAATCGCCAGCACATATAAAATGCGCTCATGCCCGAACTGCTCCGCCACCTGCGCAACGGCTTCCCTGTGCAGGACGTTATCGCAATAATGCTCGGAGATCGCCTTCTCAATGGCCTCCTTGCAGGCGGCGCTGGCCTTGTTGGAGGCACGGTAAAGCTCCAGCTCGCCGTTTTCACGGGCGTGCTCGGCGGGAAATCTGTAAACGGGAATATCCTTCATATTGGTGCATCCTTCCTTTCATTAAGCTGTAGTGAAGCGGCTCCGACAAAATCCACTCTTCGTCGGAGCCGCCGTTTTTTATCGTTCCTCCTTGCCCCTGCGCTTGATTTTGTCCTCGGCGCAGGGCTGGGACAGCGGCGCTTTCAGCTTTGCCAGCACGGAGGGACGCTCCGCCTTTGCGCTCTGCACGGCGGGCGCGTCCTCCGCCATCTGCTCCATGGGCGTGCGGTCGTCGATGTTCAGTTCGGCGTTCAGCTCCGCAAGCCGCGCGGATTTTGTCCGCAGCTCATCCTCCTGGGGGAAGGGCTTGCCCAGCTCCGCCTTTGCCGTCTCCATCTGCGCGGTGAGCGCGTCCAGCGTGTTTCGGACATTCTGCAATCTGTCCGGCATGGCGTTCAGGGCGTTGTCAATGCGGGTGAGGTTGCCCCGCGCGTCCTTGCCCAGCGTCACGCGGTGGTTCATCTTACCCTTGAGGGTGAGAATAAAGTCCCGCCCGAAGTCCTCCACGGTCAGGGACATGGCAAAGCCCCGATAGCTCCCGATGGGAACGGGCTCCATGCCCTTTGCGTCCTTGAAGGCTTCCAGAATGGCAGCGCCTGCGTTGTCCTTGTCGGTGAGAAGGTCGCCCTTGACCTCCATGCCCGCAAAGCCGTCCACGGGGTGCGGATGTGCCGAGAGCGTCTGCATATCGGCGGTGAAGCCCTCCACGAAGCTCTCGTTCTGCCGGATCTGTTCGGGGAAATGCCTGAGCAGATTGTCCTCCAGACGGAACTGCTGGCTCTGATGGCTGGCCTTCATGAGCTTCAGGCGGGCAACGTCCACATCCAAGTCCATCTTCTCCTTGATACGCTCGTCTCCGGCGCACAGCGCCTTGATCTCTGCGTAGGAAAGAGCGGTCTCGTCCACGTCCTCGCAGGAGCGAACAGGGGATTTTGAGGTCATGATCTGGGAGATGAACTTCTGCTTGTTTTCCACCGTCTGCCAGAGGTAGGCGTCGAAGGTGGATTCCGTGACATAGCGGTAGATATGCACTTCTTTGTTGCGGTTGCCCTGACGGATGATGCGCCCGCTGCGCTGCTCCAGATCGCCCGGCCGCCACGGGCAGTCGAGGTCGTGGAGCGCCACAAGCCTGTCCTGCACGTTCATACCCGCGCCCATTTTGAAGGTGCTGCCCATGAGCACACGCACCTGACCGGAGCGGACTTTTGCAAACAGCTCCTTCTTCCGCGTCTCGGTGTTCGCCTCGTGGATAAATGCGATCTGCTCGCGGGGGATTCCTCTGGCGACGAGCTTTTCCCGGATGTCGTCATATACCGTGAAGCCGGGTTCGTCGGCTGCATCTTGCCCAATGACAGCTTCCAGCGCGTGAAGCTCCGGGCTGTCCGGATTCCCGCCCGCCGTCTTTGCCGCCTTCGCCCCGGTCGCGCCGGTTTTCGGGGTGGACAAATCGCAGAATACGAGCTGGGTCAGCCTGTCCGCCTGCCCGTCCTGCCAGATGCGGTGGATGTTGTCCACGCAGCGATTGACCTTGCTGTTCGGGTCATCCGGCAGGTCGGGGTTGATGATGCGCTGGTCAAGCCCCAGCTTGCGCCCGTCCGAGGTGATCTTGAGCATATTGTCCGTGCCGGGGTCAACAAGCTGTGCGTGTACCCTTGCGGCGCGCTCGGACAGCTCCTGCACCATCTGCTTCTGTATCTCCGTGGGCTGCGCCACCTCGTTGTGATAGATGGGCGTGGGCGTAGGCAGGTTGAGCTGGTCTGAGGTCTTGATATCCGCCGCCTCCTTGAACAGGGTCATGAGCTCAGGCAGATTAAAGAACTTGGCAAAGCGCGTCCTTGCCCGGTAGCCCGTACCCTCGGGAGCCAGCTCGATGGCGGTCTGCGTCTCCCCGAAGGTGGAAGCCCAGCAGTCGAAGTGGGCAAGTCCCTTGCCGCGAATGGCGTCGTGCTGGAGATAGCGCATCATGGTATACAGTTCCGTCATGGAGTTTGAGACGGGCGTGCCCGTGGCGAATACCACGCCGCGGCTGCCGGTGATCTCGTCGATATACCGGCACTTGAGCAGCATATCCGAGGACTTCTGGGCGTCGGTGGCGGACAGCCCCGCCACGTTGCGCATCTTGGTGTAGAGAAACAGGTTCTTATAGTTGTGCGCCTCGTCCACATACAGGCGGTCTACGCCCAGCTGCTCGAAAGTTACAACGTCGTCCTTTCGGGAGCTGTCCTGGAGCTTTTTGAGCTTGGCTTCAAGCCCGCGCTTGGTGCGCTCCAGAGACTTAATTGTGAACCGCTCCGCCCGCTGGCTTTTCAGCTCCCGCAGTCCTTCCTCCACCTCGAAGATCTGCTCCGCCAAAAGCCGCTGCTGCCGTTCCATAGATACGGGTATCTTCTCAAACTGCGAGTGGCCGATGATAACGGCGTCGTATTCGCCCGTGGCGATGCGGGCGCAGAACTTCTTGCGGTTCTTCGGCTCGAAGTCCTTTTTCGTAGCCACGAGGATGTTGGCGGAGGGGTACAGCCGCAGGAACTCGCCCGACCACTGCTCGGTCAGGTGGTTGGGAACGACAAACAGGGACTTGTGGCACAGCCCCAGCCGTTTGGATTCCATGGCAGCGGCTACCATCTCGAAGGTCTTGCCCGCGCCCACCTCGTGGGCAAGGAGGGTGTTGCCGCCGTAGAGCACATGGGCAACCGCGTTGAGCTGATGCTCCCGCAGCCGGATCTCCGGGTTCATGCCCGCAAAGGTGATGTGGCTGCCGTCATATTCGCGGGGTCTGGTGGAATTAAACAGCTCGTTGTACCTTGCGACCAGAGTGTGCCGCCTGTCGGGGTCGCGCCATATCCAGTCCCGGAACGCATCCTTGATTGCCTGCTGCTTCTGCTGGGCGAGGGTGGTTTCCTTGCTGTTGAGCACGCGCCGCTCCCTGCCGTCCGCATCGTGCTTGGTATCGTAGATGCGCACGTCGCGCAGATTCAGGGTATCTTCAAGAATCTTATAGGCGTTTGCGCGCTCCGTGCCGTAGGTCATATATGCGGCAATATTGCTGTAACTGACCGCGTTCTTGTTCCTGATGTTCCACTCGGCGGTGAAAGCGGAATAATTCACGTCGATCATGCGCTGCTGGTAGAAGGGCGTCTCGAAGGTCTCCCACATGAACTCCCGGATATACGAGGGGTCGATCCACGTTGCGCCCAGCCGCACCTCGATTTCACTTGCGTCCAGATCCCTGGGCTGCGCCTGTCGCAGCGCTTCCACGTTGGGCAGATAGCCGGGGCTGTCCTGCGCCGCCTGCTCCGCCTCCCGCAGCTTCTGCCGGACGTTGCCGGAGAGATATTCATCTGCTGTTTGCCACTCCCCGCGCACAGGGTCGAGGAAGATAACGCCGTTCAGCTCGTTGATCAGTTCGTCTTGGCTTTTGCCGGTGAGCTGCGCCATATACGCCATATCTACGCAGGCTTTTTCGGAGATGGACAGCGCCAGCGCCTCCGAAGCGGTGTCCACGCTGGTCACGGCCTCGTGCGCCCGTATGGTTCGCCTGGTGAACATATCTGCCTTGCGCTTGAGGTTTTTGTCCTCGTCCAGCTCCTCCAGAGAGCAGAGCAGATAGTAGGAGCTGTCCTCGGCAAAGGCCAGGGCGTTGGCGCGGGAGTTAATAAGCCCATACTTTGCGGTGAAGCCGTCGTAGAGGGTATTCAGCTCCGCCTGCGTCTGCCGGATGGTTTCATCCGAAATAAAGCCGTCCATCTGCTCAGATATGAGCTTCTGCACGCAGTCCCGCAGCTCCACCATGCCCTTGGCACGCTCCTTTGCGGTGGCGTTGAAGTCGGGTTTGGTCATGATGCTGTTCTGCCGGTAGTACAGCTCCCCGTCCACCACGGTGTAGGAGAAGTTCCGCACATTCGGGTCTGCCGGGATGGTCTCCACGATGGTCTCATCCTCGCCCAGATCGGGCAGCTCCGCTTCCGCGTAGGTTCCCCGAATATTCCGAATTGCGCCGCTGAGCTGCTCCGCAAGGTCTGCGCCCTCGACGGGCGCAACGGTAAAGTCCTGCCTGCCGTACTGCGTGCTTTCCGAGGTCTGCCGCCCCAGCACCATCTCCGGGTGGTCGATGAAATACTGATTGATGGCAAAGCCGTCCGCGTTCGCTCCCGGGTTTCGCCAGATACCCGTGTGTACCCAATCGGGTTCGATCTCAATGGGTCTGTCCCGCTTTTGAAGAAAGATAATATCCGAAACGACATCCGTACCGGCGTTGGCCTTGAAGGCGTTGTTGGGCAGGCGGATCGCGCCGAGGAAGTCCGCGCGCTGGGCAATATACTTCCTTGCGGCGCTGTCCTTGGCGTCCATGGTGTAGCGGGAGGTGACGAAGGCCACCACGCCGCCCGGACGCACCTGCTCCAGCGCTTTTGCGAAAAAGTAGTTGTGAATGGAAAAACCGAGCTTGTCAAAAGCCCGGTCGCTGACCTGATACTGTCCAAACGGTACATTGCCCACGGCGAGGTCGAAAAAGTCCTTTCGGTCGGTGGTTTCAAAGCCCGCCACGGTAATATCCGCCTTGGGATAGAGCTGCTTTGCGATGCGTCCCGTGATGGAATCCAGCTCCACGCCGTAGAGCCTGCTGCTTTTCATGCTCTCCGGCAGCATACCGAAGAAATTGCCCACGCCCATGCTGGGCTCCAGAATGTTGCCTGTCTGGAAGCCCATGCTCTCCACCGCGTCGTAAATGGCGCGGATAACGGTGGGACTGGTGTAGTGGGCGTTCAGCGTGGACGCTCTGGCGGCGGCGTATTCCTCCGGGGATAGCGCGGCGTACAGCTCGGCAAACTCGGCTTTCCAGTTATCCTTGCTTTCATCAAAAGCGTCCGCAAGCCCGCCCCAGCCCACATAGCGGGAGAGAATTTCCTGCTGCTCCGGGCTGGCCTGCAAGCCCTCAAACTCCAGCTCTTGCAGGAGATGGATAGCCGCCATATTTGCCCGAAACTTTGCTTTTGCGCCGCCGATGCCCAGCTCATCATCGGTGATGCGGAAGTTTTCTGCGTTCCGGCGAAGATTGTCCTTGTACTCCTCGTACATGGCTTTTTCGGCGGCTTCACGGTTGGGGAAGGTCTGCCACTCGCCGCCTACCTGCACGGAAATGGGATTGGCATCCACGACCTCCTCAAAAGATGGAGGCTCCGGCTCGTCAAAGCGCAGGGTGCGAATCTCCACATCATAGGGGAGATTGTTTTTGTCACCGGGATATACCGCCACGGTTTCCTCGGTATAGGCGGGTTTTGGCTCTTTTTCGGGGACAGCCGTATTCTCTGCGGCAGTCTTTTCCGGCTGCGGATACCGCTCCATGAGCCGTGCGAAGCTCTCCCTGCTCTCCGCACGGGAGATGGGATAGAAAAGCGTCGGGTCGCTGAGGGTAATATCAAAGACGCCGACGCTCTCGATGATATAGGGCTTACCGTTTTCCAGATACACCGTATCCCCTACGGAATACGTGAACGGTTCTCTCTGCGGGGCAGGAGCCGTTTCGGGAGCTTCCACAACTGCTTCCTCCGGCTCGTGCCATCGGTGCTGCTCCACATCCTCATCCGAAACATGAATGAGGTCGCTGAAATCGAGGTTTTCCAGCTCATTGGTAATAAGCTCCTGCAAAGAGCCGTACTGGCGGGTTTCCAGATGCTCATCGTCCAGATAGCGTTCCAGCCGGTAATTCACAAGGTCGATATTCACCTGAACGGGAATCTCATCGTCGGTGATGGTGGTATAGGCGACTCCAATTTTGGCAATGTCGCTGAAATCCGCCTCTGAGCCGTATTCGCTCCGGCAGAAGTCGGAGATCAGCCCCTTTGCACGCTCTAAAAGCGTCTGCTCCGCCTGTCCTTGCAGCTCCAGCCGGTACGCCTCCGCCTGCCATTCGCTTGTAAATTCCTCGGTTACGCCGTCCGCGTCCACATAGTAGCCGTGGGTCTCGTCGTCCCACACGGCGTACAGGGTGCGAAAGCCACGGTCAAGGCTTACCACATGGAAACGGTCTGCGGGCTCGAGGGCAGGTTTTTCCTGCTGTGCCATTCTTTCCTGCGCTTCCTGCGCCGCGATCCGCTCCACATCCGCCATGACCTGCCGGACGAAGGGGCTGTTGCGATTAGCCTCCGCATCCACAATCTGCCCATTTACAATACCTCGTTCAGCAAGCGCTTCCCGGATGGCGATGGGGTCAATATTGTCAAAGTTGTCCTGTTCCTGCTCGGTGTAGAAACCATCGGATTGAATGAGCTGCGCAATGCGCCGCTGCACCTTTGCCCATGACAGCGTGACCGGCTCGG
>OHIX01000146.1_pt1 | contig 34487 bp, 27 predicted proteins | sample 1568391 | NCBI WGS metagenome assembly OHIX01 (sample SAMEA3879541, study PRJEB24766) | human gut metagenome | biome: human-associated habitat; feature: feces | place: USA | collected 1985/1987 | reverse complement strand
GCAAGTGGAAGAAGTTATCAACTTTGCTTACAACTCTTTTGTCAGGAAGAATTTTTGCGCAGACTTGAAAAATCAAAATATGCAGAAAATTTTGTTCTCAAAGGCGGATTGTTTATCTATTCGCTTACTGAATTTGACAGCAGAGTAACGGTCGATGTTGACTTTTTACTTCGTCAAATGCCGAACACTCCTGAGCAACTGCGAGTTGTGCTTGAAGAAATTATCGCAACACCAAGCGAAAACGATTTTATCACTTTTGAGATAACAGATGTTGCTCCCATTGCTGTTGCAAAGAAATATGCCGGTATCGGTGCATCGCTTGTTGCACATATCAAGAATACAAGAACACCTTTCAGCATTGATTTCGGCGTTGGCGATGTAATTGTCCCAAAGCAGGAAAAGCGAAAAATTCCAACACAGCTTGACGATTTCATTTCTCCGACTGTAAATACATATTCGTTGGAAACAACAATTGCCGAAAAGCTTGATGCAATTCTCGATTTAATGGAATTTTCAAGCCGAATGAAAGATTATTATGATATTTATTATCTTGCCAATAAGTTTGATTTTGACGGCAAGGTGCTCACCGAAGCACTGAAGAAAACCTTTGAAAATCGAGGACATAGTTTTACTGTTGAACAGTTTGAACAGGTTATGAGCTTTGCGGACGATTCTGCTATGCAAAAGAAGTGGAAAGCATTTTGTCGGAAGATTGACACGAAAACTGATGATTTCAATACGGTGCTAAAAATAATTGAGGCATTTTTGACAAAACCGCTTACAGTGGCGGTAGAATGCAAAGAGTTTACTGAAAAATGGTCTGCCGCTGATGGCGAATGGATGTAATTTGGAGGACGAGAAAATGGAGTGTAAAGACATTTTAAATTTAATAGCTATAATTGTAATTCCTATAGTTGCCGTCTTGATTGGACAACATTTACAAAATAGAGCAGAAATAAGAAAAGACAAAATGCATATCTTCAAGGTGCTTATGACTTCACGAATATATGGCTGGACAGTTGATAGCGTTCACGCTCTTAATCTTATTGATGTCGTTTTCGCAAAAGATAAAGCTGTACGTGCTGCCTGGAAAAAACTTTATGAAGCATATTCTTCGACAGAGCAATCAGATTTAATGGCAAATAAAAGAAAAAATCTGATGTATAAACTTTTGGAAGAAATTGCAAATAATATCGGGTATAAAAAAGAAATCACCTGGGAAACAATACAAAATCCATATATTCCCCAGGGTATGGTCGACAAATGGCAAGAACAAGCAGCATCTCAGCAGGCATATAATACTTTGTTAAATTCAATGGCTAATATTATACCAAAAGAGCAGAAAAATACGGAGGAAAACAATGAGTACTAATATCTCAAAACAAAAGCGCGATGACCTGATTGCAAAAATCGGTGAAATACGCAAATATATATCATCTGCACCGCAGGACGAAAACACGGGCAACCTGCTGACCTATCTTTCCGAACTTGAAAAAGATATAAACGGTAAAAAATACGGGCTTGTTTTCGAGGAACACCGAGAGGAAATTGACGAAGTGCTGGATACGCATACACCGGTGCTGACCGAGAATAAAGACCTGTTCATTGATAACGGCGGACAGATGAATTTTCTCATTGAGGGCGATAACCTTGCTTCGCTGAAGCTGTTAGAGAAAACACATAAGGGCAAGATTGACCTTATCTATATAGATATAAAAACACCGAGATTGATACAATTTAATTATTTCTCCGCCGATTTTGCCGCTTGAGGGGTAAGTTGGCATTTGATGGGTAAGTTGTGGAAGTCGGGGTGTCCCGGCTGTTTTTATCGGTAGAAATGTTCATACATCGCCGGTATAATAGACCGCGAAAAAGTTGAGTTTTTCGGAGGACATATGTATGCGAGCACCTTTTCAAATATTAGCCATTCCGTATAGAGCGACGCCGGAATTGCAGTTTTGTGTGTTTCACCGTGCGGATATAGACCAGTACCAGTTTGTCGCTGGTGGTGGCGAAAATGATGAAAAGCCTGTTGATGCAGCAATTCGTGAGATTTGTGAAGAGACGTCAATCAACACAGATAGTGTAATACAACTCACGTCGATGGCTTATGTTCCCGCAAATGTGATAGCCCAAAGGCATCGAAAACTCTGGCCAGAAGACACTTTTGTGCTCCCGGAATATACATTCGCTTTTGAGTGCAAAAAGGATGTTGTGCTTTCAGATGAGCATTCAGGAATTGAATGGTTGAGCTATGATGATGCGATGCAACGGCTGACATGGGATTCAAATAAAACAGCTCTGTATGAACTGAACTGCCGCCTTCAATCTATGGACCAAAATGCGAGGTAACCGCCATGAAGCAAATCACAAACAAGGAATACGAAGAGTGGCAGAAATACAAAGCGGAGAAAGCGAAGGGCCACATCCTGCTGCCGGATACCGTCCGGTTCATCTGCGAGGCCAACGGCTATGACGCAGAAAAGATCGGTCAGCACTTCCTTGAAATCCTGCCGAAAATTACAGAGCACGAGGAGGGATTGCCCCTGTGAAAGTTCTTGATTTGGATATGGATTATTTCATGAAATCCGTTGCGACATTTATAAATGAGTCAGAACCCGAGCGTTTACCAGAAGAGGACTATGGGGACAGCGTTTGGTCTGAACGAGAAGTAAGAAACTTCCTTGAAGGGAACCTTGGGCTTTCAAAACAGAACAGGATAAGAGGCAGAGTTGTTGCCGGTCATAATGAGTCGTTATTCTTTTGGAGAGAGCTGATAGAGAAAGGCGATCTTTCCACTCCTTTTGATGTTATCCATGTTGACTCGCATGCAGATTTAGGCCTTGGCTACAGTTCTTGGACGCATATTCTGGATTATCTTCTGTATTATCCAGTTGAAGAAAGATCCCAGCATCCGAGATACTTTGACACATCAGGGCATCTGCGAAGCGAAGGTATCGGAGACTACTTGCTTTTTGCAGTTGCTTACAGGTGGATATCCAGTATTGTTTACTGTGGAAATCCTCATGGCGAATGTAATGACTATCTGCTGGACACTCTGAAAGATTTCAAAGAAGAGCCAATCTGGGATAAGCCAGTTCAGAACACAATCCAATTGCTGTATAATCCAGATATGCCATTCCCTCAATATAACGATACCGAGTATGTGAAACGACAGTATATTAGGAATAGCCGCAAGGAGCCTGAAGTTCCATTTTTGATCATACCAACGATTGAGGATGTTCATTTTGATGGAAACTATGACTTTGCAGTACTTGCACAATCTCCTAACTATACTCCTGCCAGTGCAGACTTCATAATGGATATTTTTCGTGAATACATTGTTGAGGAATAAACGAAAAACGCCTCCGAGCCGATGTGGTTCAGAGGCGTTGTTGCGTCTATGGGCTTATGCCTTGATCTCGGTGCCATCCTTGAAGGTCACCCGGATGTCGTTCTTGCTGTGAACGGCGATGTAATCCACCATCGCCAGCCAGTCTGTTTCCCGGAACTCCGTCAGCGACTCCCGGCTCCGCAGGTTTTTCAAGTATGCTTCGATCTGGTGCTTTCGGGCCATGCGCTCGGCAATTAGATCGGTGACCTCGGTGTGTCGGGCCTTGGCCTTATCGAACCGGGCCACCAGAGCATCGTATCGTTTCTGGTATTCATCCTGATCGAGGGCGACGTGAGCGTTCTCCTTGATGCAATCCTCGATGAGCTCGGCAGCGATGTTGATTTCAGCTTCCAGATCCGAAAGCTCACTCTCAAGTGCCGTGGTGTCGAGGCTTCTTGAAAGGACCTGATCGTATATGGCTATAAACTGTTCCTTCTGGTCGATCACCTGATTGGCGGCCCGGAGGAACAGTTCTTTTATTTCATCCTCGGTGAGTGTCGGTGTGGCGCATTTCTGGCCGTCGAACTTGTGATTACACTGCCAGATGACCTTCCGGTAGGCGTCGTTGCTGTGCCACACCTTCGGCCCGTACCAGCTGCCGCAGTCTCCGCACTTGACCTTACTGGAAAAGATGCTGACCGAGCTCTTGCGGTTCCGGCCCTTGGTGCGGGTAGTCATCAGCGTCTGCACCATCTCGAAGGTCTCCGGATCGATAATGGCCTCGTGGTTGTCCTTGACGTAGTACTGCGGGATTTCACCCTCGTTGGTCTTTTTCTTCTTGGTCAGAAAATCTACAGTGAAGGACTTCTGCAGCAGCGCATCACCCTTGTACTTTTCGTTGGTGAGAATGCTTTTGATGTTGCTGGGGTTCCAGTGGTCCTTGCCGCCGGGTGAAGGAATGCCTTCTTCGGTCAGCGTCCGGGCAATCTGGAATGGCGACTGGCCTTGCAGGAACATTCCGTAGATGCGCTTGACCAGCTTGGCCTGTTCTGGGTTTACCACGAGGTTGTGGTCCGGCCCCATGTCGTAGCCCAGAAATCGCTTGAACGGAACCGTGACCTTGCCGTCTGCAAACCGCTTCCGTTGGCCCCATGTGCAGTTCTCGGAAATGGACCGGGACTCTTCCTGCGCCAGCGAGGACATGATCGTCAGCAGAAGTTCACCCTTGCTGTCGAAGGTCCAGATGTTTTCTTTTTCAAAATAGACCTCGACGTTGTGCTCCTTGAGTTTCCGGATGGTAGTCAGGCTATCGACTGTGTTTCTGGCAAAGCGGCTGACCGACTTCGTGATAATCAGGTCGATCTTGCCGTCAAGGGCATCTGCAACCATCTGCCTGAACTGCTCACGCTTTTTGGTATTGGTGCCGGTGATGCCTTCGTCAGGATATACCCCGACGAACTCCCAATCATCCCGGCCATTGATGTAATTCGTGTAGTAGTCAATCTGCGCTTCGTAACTGGTCAGCTGCTCCTCGTTGTCGGTGCTGACACGAGCGAACGTATTCGCTTCTTCCGTAATATGAAGGGTATCACACAGAAGTACCTCGGCATGGTGGTGGGTTTCCCGGAACGCTCCGCCGATGTGCGTATGGCACAGTATGAAACCGGGAGCCGCACCCCCAAGGCCGACCTGACAAAGACCCTGGCGGGCTTCTTTGATATTTCCCCTGATGCCCTGACCGTCCCTGACATAGATACCGACATCGGCCTGATGCACACCCTCTTTGCCTTAGAGGATATTCGAGGGCTGACCATCGGGGAGATTGACGGCGAGATTTGTCTGCGTCTGGACAAGTCCAAAGGCAAGACCTATGCCAATATGCTTGATATGTTGTCCGCCTGGGCGGAGCAGGCCAAGAAGCTGGAGGCCGGGGAGATCACCAGAGAGGACTATGACCGCTGGCGGTACAACTATCCCAAGTACGACATCACCCACCGTTGGGCGAAAGTTCCCTCCAAGGAGTTGAGCGATTTCCTGGTAGAAGCGTTCCAGAACAAGCTCGATATAGACGAATAGACAGCAAAAAGCCCTTACCGACGTTGCCATCGGTAAGGGCTTTCTAATATGGATTTTGTCACCTACAAGCCGTAAAAGAACACTCTTTACCTGCAATCCACTGGGGATACAGAATGACACGGCATATAGGGAGCGTTATCAAATCGTTATCAAAAGAGGGCCGTAAAACCCGGAAAGCATTGTGCCGCAACGGGTTCAGAGCTTCAAAAACTCATTCCCACTCCACCGTTGCAGGCGGTTTAGAGGTGATGTCGTAGACAATGCGGTTGATATGCTTCACCTCGCCGACGATACGGCCGGAGATCTTGTCCAGCAGCTCGTAGGGCAGACGGGACCAGGTGGCGGTCATAAAGTCCTGAGACTGCACGGCACGCAGGGCCAGCGTGTAGTCATAGGTGCGCTCATCGCCCATAACGCCTACGCTGCGCAGGTCCGTCAGCACGGCAAAATACTGGCTGGTGGTGCGATCCAGACCCGCCAGAGCCATTTCCTCCCGGAAGATGGCATCGGCATCCCGAAGGATGGACAGCTTTTCCTCGGTGATCTCGCCGATGACGCGGATGGCCAGGCCGGGACCCGGGAAGGGCTGACGCCACACCAGCTGCTCCGGCAGGCCCAGCTCCAGGCCCAGCTGCCGCACCTCATCCTTGAACAGGCGGCGCAGAGGCTCCACGATATCCTTGAAATCCACACAGTCCGGCAGACCGCCTACGTTGTGGTGGCTCTTAATGACGGTGGACTCGCCGCCCAGGCCGGACTCCACCACGTCGGGATAGATGGTGCCCTGGGCCAGGAAGTCCACAGCGCCGATCTTCTTGGCCTCCTCCTCGAACACGCGGATGAACTCCTCACCGATGATCTTCCGCTTACGCTCGGGGTCCGTGACACCGGCCAGCTTGCTCAGGAAACGGGGACCGGCGTTGACCCGGCGGACGTCCACGTTGAACTGCTTGGTCATCACATGCTCCACCTGGTCGCCCTCGTCCTTGCGCAGCAGGCCGTGGTCCACGAAGATGCACGTCAGCTGACGGCCCACCGCCCGCTGCAGCAGCGCGGCGGCCACGGAGCTGTCCACGCCGCCGGACAGAGCCAGCAGCACCCGGCCATTGCCGATCTTCTCCCGGCACTGGGCCACAGCCTCCTCCAGATAGGACGCCATGGTCCACTCCGGCCGGAAGCCGCAGATCTTATACAGGAAGTTCTCCAGAATTTGGCGGCCATACTCGGTATGCACCACCTCCGGGTGGAACTGCACGCCGTAGAGCTTCTTTTCCAGACACTGGACCGCCGCGTGGCGGCAGCCCTCGGTGGAGGCGATGATCTCGAAGCCGGGGGCCAGGTGCTCCACCTCCACCCCGTGGCTCATCCAGTACACAGCCGTCTCCGGCACGCCGTCGAACAGGGGAGAGGCGGTATGGGTCAGCTCCGTCTTGCCGTACTCCCGGGTGTCCGCCTTGCAGCACTGACCGCCCAGCAGGTGCATCATCAGCTGCAGACCGTAGCAGATGCCCAGCACCGGCACGCTCATAGACAGCATCTCCGGGTCGATCATGGGAGCGCCGGGGTCGAACACCGTGGCGGGGCCGCCGGTGAAGATGATGGCATCCGGGGCAAAGGAGCGGACCTCGTCCATGGTCATGCGGAAGGATTTGATCTCGCAGTATACGCCGCATTCACGGACGCGGCGGGCCACCAGCAGGTTGTACTGGCCGCCGAAATCCAGCACTAAAACCTTTTTCATACGGGGTCATCCTCCCGGAAGGTGATGTGGTCGGGGGTCGCTTCCTCGATGACGGCCAGGGAGTGGATGGGATAGCCCTTCTCCCGCAGGGCGTCGCCGCCATGCTGGAAGCCCTTCTCCACGGCCACGCCAATGCCCACCAGCTCAGCCCCGGCGGCCTTGACGATGTCGATGAGGCCCTGCATGGCATAGCCCTTGGCCATGAAGTCGTCGATGATCAGCACCCGGTCGTTGGGACCCAGCCACTCCTGGGCCACGATGAGGGTCACTTTTTTCTTATAGGTATAGGAGAAGATCTCGCTCTGATACAGGCCGCCTTCGATGTTGTCACTCTTGGCCTTCTTGGCGAACACCATGGGAACGCCGTACTTCTGGGCGCACACCGTGGCCAGGGCAATGCCGCTGGCCTCCGCCGTCAGCACCATGGTGATGTCCTTCACATCGAAATACTTGGCAAATTCGTCAGCCAGCTGGCTCATGAGGGCGGTGTCCACCCGGTGATTCAGGAAACCGTCCACTTTGATGATGTTGCCGGGCAGGACCTTACCTTCCCGGCGGATGCGCTCCTTCAGCAGTTCCATAAATTCCTCCTATAAATCTCACATTGCTGTGAATAATGAATCTATTCTGCCCTATTCACGCCGCAAAAGCAAGGGGTCGAAAGGGCGAAGTTCCCGGCATTTCCGGGGCGAGTTTTGTTACTTATGACGGCGTTTAGCCCCGGCGCAGGCTCTCCCGGATAAAATCGCTGAAGCGCTGGGCCGCAGACGTCAGGGGCACGTCCCGCAGCACGCACAGGTCCACGCTGCGGGGCGGGATATCAAAGGACGTGCGCAGCTTCCGCAGGCGGCCGCTTTCCAGCTCCCGGCGGACAAACTCCTCCGTGACGCCGGCCACGCCGAACCCGATGGCTGCCAGGTCCACCAGCAGGCTCCGGGCGCCCAGCTCGATCTCCGGGTTCAGGTGCAGCCCGTTCTGCAGGAAGTATTTTTCCAGATACAGCCGGGAGGAGGCCTTCCGCTCCAGCAGGATCAGCGGGAACCGGGCGATCTCCTCCAGGGTGTATACATGGTCGAAGTCGCAGGGATACTCCGCCCCGGCCACGAAAATGGAGTGGGTGGCCAGGCACGGGAAGGTCTCCAGAGACGCCCCCTCCTGGGGGGTGCTGGCAAAGGCGATGTCCACCTTGCCGGACTGCAGCAGGCCCAGAACCTTGTGGCTCCGGCCGGAGATGATCTGAATATGAATGGCCGGATACTGCCGGTGGAACCGGTCCAGATACGGCAGCAGGAACTGGCTGGTCACCGTGTCGCTGGCGCCGATGGTCAGGTGGCCCATCTGCAGGTCCCGGCTCTGGGACAGCTTCTCCTCGCCGGTTTCCAGCAGGCCCATGGCGCTGCGGACGTATTCATACAGCATCCGCCCGTCGGCGGTCAGGGTGACGCCCCGGGAGTTCCGGGCGAACAGCCGGGTCTGCAGCTCCGCCTCCAGCTGCTTGATGGACTGGCTGACGGCGGACTGGGATATAAACAGAGTCTGGGCGGCGGCGGTGATGTTTCCGGCCTCCGCTACCTCCTTGAACACACGATAAAGCTCCAGCTTCACGGACATGACAGCACCTCATTAAGAAAAATAATGCGTACAGTTTGTATCATCTGCTGTAATTATATCAAATATTCCCGGGAATGCAACCCCTATCTTTCCTTCCCCGAAGGATTCGGCATTTTTTCCGATTTCCCTTGCTTTTTCCCGGCGGCTTCTGTATAATCATGACTGGCTTTTGCTGCAAGAGTAGAAGCGGCGCGTTAAGTGCCGGTCGGATGGGAGGTTGCCGCCGGACGAAGGAGACCTGTCTCCGCGGTGCCGTCTTCGCATCCGCTTTGGCAGCCGGCCCGGGGGTTCGCGCCCTGACAAGTGCATACTCCCCAACCTCCTCCCAATTTTTACCCGAATTAGGAGGTATTTTTTATGTCTGAACGTCACACCCATGCATCTGCCCACGGCAGACCCAAGTGGCCCGTGCGGGCCATGGTCACCTGCGCCCTGCTGACCGCCGTCAGCGTGGTGCTGGCCCGGTTCCTGATCCCTACCCCCAACGAGGTGACCCGCTTCTCCCTGGAGGCGGTGCCCATCTTCCTGGCCGGGATGCTGTTCGGGCCGCTGCCCGGGGCCCTGACAGGCTTCGCCGCCGATTTCATCGGTTGCCTGTTCTCCCCCTATGGCTACAACCCGATTTTCTGCGTGCCCCCGATCCTGTACGGCCTGTGCGCCGGGCTTTTCCGGCCCTGGCTGACCCGCAGATGCAGCCCCCTGCGGCTGGCTCTGGCGTTCCTGCCGCCGCTGGTCCTGGGATCGGTGCTGTACCAGAGCTTCGCTTTGGCCATGATCTATGGCGGCGGCGCGAAAGCCGCGTACTTTCTCACCCGGCTGGCGGCGCGCAGCGTGCAGTTTGCTATTACCGGCGTGCTGGACGTGCTGGTGGTGTGGCTTTTGCAGCGCTCCGGCGCTCTGCGGGCTGTGGGCCTGCCGCCGGTGCAGCCGAAAGGAAATGATAACGTATGAACATTGACGAGACACTATCCTATATCCACGCCGTCTGCTGGCGCAGCAGCATCCCGGGGCTGGAGCGCATCCGGGCGCTGCTGGCGCTGATGGGGGACCCCCAGAAGGACCTGAAGTTCATCCACGTCACCGGCACCAACGGCAAGGGCTCCACCTGTGCCATGATGGCCAGTATCCTCCGGGCGGCGGGCTATCGCACGGGCCTGTACACCTCGCCCTTCCTGATCCGGTTCAACGAGCGCATGCAGGTGGACGGCCAGCAGATCACCGACGACGAGCTGTGCGAAATCACGGCCCAGGTTCGCCCTCTGGCGGACTCCCTGGACCCTCACCCCACGGAGTTTGAGATGGTCACGGCCATCGCCTTCGCCTATTTCGCCCGGCACAACTGCGATATCGTGGTGTGCGAGGTGGGCATGGGCGGCGAATTTGACGCCACCAACGTGATCCCCGCCCCGGAGGCCGCCGTGTTCTGCAACATCGGCCTGGACCACACCCAGTATCTGGGGGACACCATTGAGAAAATCACCGCCACCAAGGCCGGGATCATCAAGCCCGGCTGTGACGCGGTGCTGTACCGCCAGACGGCCTCTGCGGAGGAGATCATCCGCCAGCGGTGCGCCGGTCTGGGCGTACCCCTGCACCTGGCGGATTTTGACGGCATCCGTCTGGAAAAGGCCGGACTGGAGGGCCAGGTCTTTGACTGGGAGGAGCTTACCGGCCTGCGCCTGCCGCTGCTGGGACGGCACCAGCTGTGCAATGCCGCCGTGGCCCTGACGGCCATCCGGGTGCTTCAGGCCCGGGGCTGGGCCATTACCGATGCCCACATCCGCCGGGGGCTGGCCTCCACCGACTGGCCCGGCCGGTTCCAGATCATCGGCCTGGACCCGCTGTTCATCATCGACGGCGGCCACAATCCCCAGTGCATCCAGGCCCTGGAGCAGAACATCCGGGACTATCTGCCCGGTCGGCCCCTGACGGTGCTGACCGGGGTCATGCAGGACAAGGACTACCACTGCATGTACCGGGGCGTGGCGCCCTACGCCAACTCCTTCATCACGGTGACGCCGGATAACCCCCGGTCCCTGCCTGCCGGTGAGCTGGCGGCCTATATCCGGGAGCTGGGCTGTTCCGCCACGGCCTGCGGCACCATCCGGGAGGGGGTGGCCCTGGCCCTGGAGCAGGCAGGGCCTGACGGCACGGTGCTGTGCTACGGGTCCCTGTACCTCATCGGAGAGGTGGAGCTTCAGCTGCGGGAGCTGAGAAAATAAAGGAAATGAGCGTGCATCCGCCCTCTTTACCCGGATGCACGCTCACTTCATAGGCACGGGAGGTAAGACCCTCTCCACTCATGATTATATTTGATTTCCATATTTTCGTCAAGTGCATAATTCGAATAATTGTAAACTTTCTGTTGATAAATATTCTGGAGGCTGTCGGAAAAACCGGAAATCTTCCGCCATCGGAAAGGAAGATCGTTACGAAAGAAACCCATCAGTGGTGTTTTTCGTTTGCAATCGCAGGTTTTTCAGAACTTTTCAGTTCGGAAAAACCGCACGCAGCTTGTCAAAAAAATTTTTTTGACAAGCTGGTTATTGACGCAGCACCCCAGCTGGACGTATAATCAACCTGACGAAAGGAGGCCCGGCACATGACCCAGTGCGAAGCCTGCTGCTTTTATAACTACGACGAGGAATACGACGAATACATCTGCGACGTGGACCTGGACGAGGACGAGATGGTGCGGTTCCTGTCCGGACGGGGGGACTGCCCCTACTGGCGGCCCGGCGACGAATACCGCACCGCCCGGCGTCAATAGGCGGAAATATAGGTGGATTTTTCCACCGCCCTGTGATACAATGGCCCTGCCGCACACGCGGCGCAAAGGGAGAGTGAGAAAATGGATAAGCTATGCGAGCTGCTGGACATCCGGCCCGGCGTCACCGCCCTGATCGGCGGCGGCGGCAAGACCACCCTGATGTATCACCTGGCCCGGGAGCTGCGGGAGCGGGGCACCGTGGCGGTGACCACCACCACCAAGATCTGGCCCCCCACCGGCATCGCCGTGGCCCAGGACCCGGATACCGCCCGGGAAATTCTGGCCCGGGAGGGCCTGGTGTGTCTGGGGGTCCCGTCGGTCCAGGGCAAGCTGGTGTCCCCGGGCTTTGAGGGCTGGGACGCCCTGGCGGACTATACCCTGGTGGAGGCGGACGGCTCCGCCGGAAAGCCCTTCAAGGGCCACGAAAAGCACGAGCCGGTGCTGCCGCCCCGGCGCAACACCACCATTCTGGTGCTGGGAGCCGACGGCTTCGGCCGTCCCATCAGCGTTGCGGCCCATCGTCCGGCCCTGTATGCCCGGCTGGCCGGTGTGCCGGAAAACCGGCTCGTGACCCCGGCCATCGCGGCCCGGGTGGCCGCCCGGGAGGGGTTTCATGACCAGGTTTTCGTGAACCAGGTGGACCAGGAGGAGGAACGTCCCCTGGCCCGGCAGCTGGCGGAGCGGCTGGACTGCCCGGTGGCTGCCGGTTCCCTGCGGTCCGGCTGCTGGGAAAAGATCAAATAACAGGAGGATTCAACTATGGAACGTACCTATGCGGAATACGCCGCCCACCAGGCGGTGGAGCTGCTGGCCATCGACAGCCCCACGGGCTTCACCCGGCAGGCGGCGGAGTGGGTGCTGAACGCCTTCCGGTCCCTGGGCTATGAGGCCCGGACCACCGTCAAGGGCGGCGTTCTCATCGACCTGGGCGGCAGCGACGAGAATGACGGCCTGCTGCTGGAGGCCCATGCCGACACCCTGGGCGGCATGGTGGCGGAGATCAAGGGCAGCGGCCGCCTGCGGCTGACGGCTCTGGGCGGTATGCGTCCGGAAAACGGCGAGGCGGAGAACGTCCGGGTCTACACCCGTTCCGGCCGGGTCATCGAGGGCACCTTCCAGCTGTGCAACGCCTCCGTCCACGTCAACGGCGAATATGCCAACGCCAAGCGCAGCTATGACACCTGCGAGGTGGTGCTGGACGAGGACGTGAAGTCCGCCGATGATACCCGCGCTCTGGGTGTGGAGGTGGGCGACATCGTCTGCTTCGAACCCCGGACCCGGATCACCGGCTCCGGCTATATCAAGAGCCGCTTCCTGGACGACAAGCTGTCCGTGGGCATTCTGCTGGGCCTGGCCAAGTTCATGAAGGACAAGGACCTCACCCCCCGCCGCCGGGTATACGCCCATGTGACGGTGTACGAGGAGGTGGGCCACGGCGGAGCCGCCAGCGTGCCCCAGGGCGTCACCGAGGCCATCAGCGTGGACATGGGCTGCGTAGGCGACGGTCTGCGCTGCACCGAGCGGCAGGTGTCCATCTGTGCCAAGGACTCCGGCGGCCCCTACAGCTATGAGGTGGTGGGCAGGCTCATGGACGCCGCCCGGCGGGAAAAGGCCGACTACGCCGTGGATGTGTACCCCCACTACGGCTCTGATGTGGAGGCCACCCTGTCTGCCGGAAACGACCTGCGCCACGGGCTTATCGGTGCCGGCGTCTACGCCAGCCACGGCTATGAGCGCAGCCATATCGACGGCGTGTGGAACACCCTGAAGGTGCTCAAGGGATATCTTGAAATCTAGAAACTGCCCCTTATGTTAGACAGCCCCTGCGGGATTTTCCCGCAGGGGCTGTTGTTCGATTTGGGATGCTTTACCGGCCGGCAGACTCCTCAGCAATCTTTCTGGCGACTTCCTCGTCAGTCAGATAGGCGCTGGGGGCGGGGGCCACGCCGCGGCCCCACTCGATCCAGTTGACCACAAAGAAGGAGATGGTGCTCACCAGGCATCCGGCCACCACCGGCATCAGGAACATCCAGGTGCCGCCGCCGCCCACGATCTGCCACACCACAAAGGCGATGGTGCCGCAGATGATGGAGATGATACCGGAGTTCTTGGTGGCCTTGGGCACTGCCAGGCCCAGGCCATATGCGGCGAAGGGACCGGCGCAGCGAATGCCGAAGGCGAAGGTGTTCATGGCCACGATAGACACGCCGAACAGAGAGATCAGCATGGCCACAACGGCGGACAGCACGTTGCAGGCCCGGGTATAGAAGATGGTCTGCTTGTCCGTCAGCTGCTTCTTGCCGCCCAGACCGGTGTACAGGTCGTTGATGATCATGGTGGACATGCACAGCAGGTTGGAGTCGGCGGAGGACATGGTGGCGCAGATGATGGCGGCGGAGATCAGGCCCGTCACCACACCGGGGGCATAATGACCGGTGACGATCATCATGGCGTTGCTGCCGTTCTCGGCCAGGCCGGGCAGCTGATCCTGCAGAGCGAAGGCAGCCAGACCCAGCAGGGTGGGGAAGATGGACATGGCGGCCATGAGGATAGCGGACACAAACGCAGCATTCTTGGCGGTCTTTTCGTCCTTGGCGGTCTCAAAGCGGGAGACCATCTCGGGACCGGCCAGGAAGGTGCAGAAGTAGTTGAAAATGTAGCCGATGATGGAAGCCCAGCCGATCTGGGTCAGGTTCAGCTTCTCACCGGGCAGAGCCGCAGAGATGGCGCTCCAGCCGCCGGCATGGTTCAGCACAATGGGAGTGGCGATGGCCAGGCCCACCAGGATGATGCCGAACTGCACCAGGTCGGAGATCTGGTCGGCGATCATGCCGCCCATGGTGGTGTATAGAATGATGACGATACCCGCGAAGATCAGGCACACATTCAGGGGAATGGAGGGGATCAGGGCGTTGATGACGCCGCCGGAGGCGGCGATCTGGGAGGAGGTCAGGCAGAACAGCGACAGCACGGACAGGATACCCGTGAAGTTGCTGGAGAACCTGCCAAACCGGCGGCCCACCACCTCGGGGATGGTCACGGCCATGGTCTTGCGGATCTTGGGAGCGAAGTAGGCCAGGGGGATCATGGCAATGGAAGCCGCCAGGACGTACCACACGGCGCTGAGGCCCCAGTCGCCGAAGGCCTTCTGGGCCAGGCCCGTGGTGCAGCCGCCGCCGATGTTGTTGGCGGACAGGGAGAACGCCACCATGAACAGGCCCATGCGGCGTCCGGCCACCATGTAGTCCTTGGCGTTCTTGATCTGGACCTTGCTGACCACGGCGCCCACGGTCAGCATGCCCACCAGATATGCAACAACGATAATCAGGGGCAGAATTTGAATTTCCATATGCTTTTCTCCTTCTTTTTTTTCCGGATTCCTGCCGGGTACTTCACTACTTTACTCGCAAATATTGCACCATGCAACAAAAATCTCATCAACTTGTTAGCTTTCTGTGAATTCAACAAAACATGCCGTTTATAATCGTCTATAATGCATAAAAACGCAGAATTGCGCTAAATTATGTCATTATCGACAAACATCCCTGTCATTTGCTGGAATTATACCGGCATGATGCACTCCTCCGCCGGGCGAAAAAATCCCCCGGTTCAATGTGAACCGGGGGACAGGCAGCTTGTCAAAAAGTCTTTTTGACAAGCTGCTTGCGGTTTTTCAGAACTTAGAAAGTTCTGAAAAACCTGTGATTGCAAACGAAAGACACCCCTGATGGGTTTCTTTCGTAACTATCTTCCTTTCCGATGGCGAAAGATTTCCGGATTTTTTGACAGTCTCAGGCCTTACTTCTCCTTATAATACAGACGGCAGTGGCAGTACCCCTCAAAGTCGGGGTCTGCGATCTGGTCTTTGAATTCCTTGCACATGCAGCGGTTTTCCTCCGTCCGGGCCAGGCGGCACGGGCAGTACCCGCCGGTGCGCTTTAACCCCTCCCGGATGGCGTCCACCACCTGCTTGTCCTCGTTGAGCCGAACCTTCATGGTGCGCCTCCTTTCTGATTTGTACACTCACTATAACATGTACAGGCCCCGTCCGCAATATGCAAATGCAACACTTTGTCCCGGAATGATTTTCATGTGCCGAAATTTATTGTATTTATACGAAACAATTTTCGTCACAATCTTGGCAATGGAGTGGGAAACGTTCCCGGTTTTCCGCCGTTTCCGAAGATTTCAAAATTTCAGGCCGCCCTATGGTTCTGTGAATTTTTCTGCAATGTTTTCTCATTAATTATGAAAATTTCTCATCGGATAGACAACTTTTCTGAAACAATTGACTTTTGAAATCAATTGTGGCATTCTGTAGCTGTAACCAATATCAGTCCGTATGCGGCGCACAGCCAAACGCCGTAAGCGGACGGAAGGAGTGGAACTGTTTTGAGCAGACTTGACATCAAAACCCCCAGCAGGGCTCAGACCGTGGTAGAGGGTCTTTACCGCGATGTGGAGCGCCGGATCGCCGCCAGCCCTCCGGGCCTGTGCCCGGTGGAAATGTCTCTGTCGTTTCTGCAGCTGTGCCACGCCCAGACCTGCGGCAAGTGCGTTCCCTGCCGCATCGGCCTGGGCCAGCTGACCAAGCTCATTTCCCAGGTGCTGGACGGCACCGCCAACATGGACACCGTCCGCATCATCGAGAAAACCGCCCGCAGCATCGTGGACACCGCCGACTGCGCCATCGGCCGGGACGCCGCCCGCCTGGTGGTGGACGGCCTGGAGGGCTTCCGGGACGACTACGAGGAGCACGTGCAGCACCACCGGTGCCTGGCAAGCCTCCAGAATCCCGTGCCGTGCGTTGCCCTGTGTCCGGCGGGGGTGGATATCCCGGGCTACATGGCCCTGGTGGGGGCCGGGCGCTACGCCGACGCCGTGCGCCTGATCCGCAAGGACAACCCCATGCCCACCGCCTGCGCCTACATCTGTGAGCATCCCTGCGAGGCCCGCTGCCGCCGGAATATGATCGACGATCCCATCAACATCCGGGGCCTGAAGCGGTACGCCGTGGACCACGCAGGCGTGGTGCCCAATCCCCCCTGCGCCCCGGCCACCGGCAAGACCGTGGCCATTGTGGGCGGCGGCCCCAGCGGCCTCAGCTGCGCCTATTACCTGGCCCTGATGGGCCATAAGGTCACCATTTTCGAGGAGTGCAGCAAGCTGGGCGGCATGCTGCGCTACGGCATCCCCAGCTACCGCTTCCCCCGGGAGAAGCTGGACGCCGAGATCGACTCCATCCTGTCCCTGGGCATCGAGGTCCGCACCAACGTCCGCATCGGCCGGGACATCTGGCTGGAGGAGCTGGAGAAGCAGTTTGACTGCATCTACATCGCCATCGGTGCCCACCAGGACAAGAAAACCGGCATTCCCGGTGAGGACAGCGGAAACGTCATGTCCGCCGTGGAGATGCTCAAGGCCATCGGCGACGACGTGATGCCCGACTTCACCGGCAAGCAGGTGGTGGTCATCGGCGGCGGCAATGTGGCCATGGACGTCACCCGCAGCTCCATCCGCCTGGGGGCCGGCAAGGTCACCTGTGTGTACCGCCGCCGCCTGGAGGATATGACGGCCCTGCCTGACGAGGTGGCAGGGGCCACCGCCGAGGGGGCGGAGATGATGACCCTGGCAGCTCCCGTCCGCATTGAGGCCGACGAGGACGGCGTGGCCCGGGCTCTGTGGGTCCAGCCCCAGATCATCGGCGATGTGGACAGCTCCGGGCGTCCCAAGCCCAACAAGGCCGCTCTGGACCAGGTGCGCATCCCGGCGGATATCATCGTGGTGGCCATCGGCCAGGGCATCGAGATCCAGGGCTTTGACCAGGCCGGCGTGCCCATTACCCGCGGCGGACGGCTGGTGGCCGCCCTGTCCGGTCAGGTCAACGATATGGACAACATCTTTGCCGGCGGCGACTGCGTCACCGGCCCCGCCACCGCCATCCGGGCCATTGCCGCCGGAAAGGTGGCTGCCGCCAACATCGACGAGCACCTGGGCTTCCACCATGAGATCCGGGTGGATGTGGACATCCCGGCTCCCCGGCTGAACAACCGCCCGCCCCACGGGCGCATCAACACCACCGAGCGCCAGGCCTGTGAGCGCAAGTGCGACTTTGAGGACATCGAGTGCGGCCTCACCGAGGAGGGCGCCGTCACCGAGGCCTCCCGCTGCCTGCGGTGCGATCACTTTGGCTACGGCATTTTCAGAGGAGGTCGAGATATCAAATGGTAACGCTGACCATCGACAACAGAACCGTCACCGTGCCGGAGGGCACCACCATTTTAGAGGCCGCCCGTTCCGTGCGCCTGGATATTCCCACCCTGTGCTACCTGAAGGACATCAACGAGATCGGCGCCTGCCGCATCTGTATGGTGGAGGTGGAGGGGGAGCAGCGCCTGGTGGCCGCCTGCGACACCCAGGTGGCCGAGGGCATCGTGGTCCACACCAACTCCCCCCGGGTCCGTGAAGCCCGCCGGGTGAATCTGCGGCTGCTGCTGGCCCAGCACGACATCCGCTGTCCCAAGTGTACCCGCAGCGGCAACTGCAAGCTCCAGCAGCTCACCAACGACTATAACCTGCTGGGCAACCATTACATCAAGGACCTGCGGCCCATTGAGCCGGATTTCAGCACCCCCGTGGTGCGGTTTGAAAACCGCTGCATCCGCTGTATGCGCTGCATCCAGGTCTGCGACAAGATCCAGGGTATGCACATCTGGGACCTGATGGGCACCGGTACCCGCACCACCATCGGCGTGTCCGGGGCCAGGACGTTGGCAGACTCCGACTGCACCTTCTGCGGCCAGTGCATGACCCACTGTCCCGTGGGCGGTCTGCAGGAGCACGACGACACCGGCCGGGTGTTCGACGCCCTGGCCAACCCCAAGAAGATCACCGTGGTCCAGATGGCCCCGGCGGTCCGGGCCGCCTGGGCGGAATACTACCACCTGAAGCCTGAGTACGCCACCGCCCAGCGCATGGTCACAGCCCTGAAGCAGATGGGCTTTGACTATGTATTCGACACCAACTTCACCGCCGACCTGACCATCATGGAGGAGGGCAGCGAGTTTGTGGAGCGCTTCACCCACCGGGATCAGTACACCTGGCCCATGTTCACCTCCTGCTGCCCCGGCTGGGTGCGGTTCGTCAAAACCCAGTTCCCCAAGTATGTCAGCCATCTGTCCACCGCCAAAAGTCCCCAACAGATGTTCGGTGCCGTGGCCAAGAGCTACTTCGCCAAGAAGCTGGGGGTGGACCCCCACGACATCTTCGTGGTGTCCATCATGCCCTGCACCGCCAAAAAGAGCGAGGCGGCCCTGCCCACCATGCGGGACGCCTGCGGTGACCCGGACGTGGACGTGGTGCTGACCACCCGGGAGATCGTCCGGATGTTCCGGGGCGAGCAGATCAACCCCGCCGTCCTGGATGAGATGCCCTTTGACAGTCCTCTGGGCAGCGGCACCGGCGCGGCGGTGATCTTCGGTGCCACCGGCGGCGTCATGGACGCGGCCCTGCGCAGCGCCTACTACCTTGTCACCGGCCGAAATCCCGATCCCGACGCCTTCCGTGACGTCCGGGGCATGGACGGCTGGAAGGAAGCCAAGTTCGATATCCCTGGAGCCGGACCGGTGTCCGTGGCGGTGGCCAGCGGCCTGCTGAACACCCGCAAGCTCATGACCGCCCTGGAGCGGGGCGAGGTGCGCTATGACTTCGTGGAGATCATGGCCTGTCCCGGCGGCTGCGCCGGCGGCGGCGGTCAGCCCATCCACGACGGCGTGGAGCTGGCGGAAAAGCGCGGCAGCGTCCTGTGGAACATCGACAAGGCCGCCCCCTCCCGGTTCTCCCACGAGAACCCCGAGGTCCACGAGCTGTATCGGGAGTTCATGAAAAAGCCCCTCAGCGACGTGTCTCACCATCTGCTTCACACCGACCATCAAGCCTGGAAAATGCCCAGCCAAAAGTAATATTCCGTCAAAAGTGACAGCCGCTTGTCTGCAAGTGGCTGTCATTTTATAATTTTTTCACATATTTTTTATGATTTGTTCTTACATTGTTCACATTTATATATTGTATTTATGGTAATATGATAGCAACATATATCATATGATGGAAAGTATAAAGTATAATGAGCAAGAGGAGGTACCTGCCATGAAATGTTCCTGCTGCGGAAACGAGATGCAGTCCGGCTTCGTCCGGGCTATGGGCCGAGGCGGCGTGTGCTGGGTGACGGAGAACCGGCCCATGGGCGCGGCCGTGGGCTGCCCGGGCTTCCTGCTTCTGGGAAAGGCTCCCCACTCGGAAACGGACCACGTTCCGGCCCAGCGGTGCGCTGCCTGCCGGATGGTAACCATCGCCTACGATCCGGAATAACCGGCTTGCGGCACGGATAGCGGCACGGCTTATGCCGTGCCGCTTTTCTGCGAATTTATGCAAATCCAACGAAGGGTCTTGTATTTTCCGGGAAAATTCGGTAGACTAATAGAAAAAATCAGGAGGTTTTTCATGAAATTGGAAACCAAGCGCAGATTATCCATGCTCCTGCTGGCCGTGGCCGTGATCTTCTGGCTGCTGCGGCAGCTGGCGGTGGTGTATATCCCCGGTGTCTCGGCTCTGGCTCTGGCGGGGGCCATGCTCCTGCTGGCCTCCGGCATGGACCGCAGCCGCTCCGGCCAGAAGGCCGCCGTGACCCTGATCTTCGCCTTCGGCCTGCTGAACATCCTTTTCGCCATCATCGAGCTGTACGGCTATTTCCGCGCATGACCCCGGCTTGTCCCGGTTTGTCCCGGCTTGTCCCGGTTTGTCCCGGCTTGTCCCGGTTTGTCCCGGCTTGTCTCAGCCTGTTCCAGCCTGTCCCAGCCTGCCCCAGTTTGTGACATTTTCATGAATTCACTTGACGGACTCTTTACATAGCCCGGAAAACCCGGTATAATAGCTCGGATATGCAGAAAGAGGGTGGACCCTTGCAAGTGAATCAAGTGCGGCTGGGAGCGGTGCTGTCCTATGTGTCCATGGGCCTGAGCACGCTGATCTCGCTGATCTATACGCCCATTATGCTGGGCCGGCTGGGCGAAACGGAATACGGTGTATACGGCGCGGTGGGGCCCATCATCTCCTACCTGCTGCTGCTGAGCATGGGCCTGGGCAGCGCCTATATCCGCTACTATTCCCAGGCCAAGGTGGCCAAGGACCGGCGGGAAATGGCAAAGCTCAACGGCATGTTCCTGGTGACCCTGTCGCTGCTGGGACTGGTGCTGTTGGCCCTGGGCTTCTTCCTGGCCGCCCACCCCCAGATGGTGTTCGGCACCAAGTGGGCCCCGGAGGAACTGGCCCTGGGCGCCAAGCTCCTGCGGATCATGACCCTAAACGCGGCTCTGTCCTTCCCCTTCAGCGTTTTTGAGTCCCATGTGAATATCCACGAGCGGTATCTGTTCCTGAAGGCCGTCACCATGGCCAAATCCGTGCTCAGTCCGCTGATCTCCATTCCCCTGCTGCTGTTGGGCTTCCGCTCCCCGGCCATTGCCGCGCTTTCACTGGTGCTGACCATTGTGTGCGGCCTGACGTATATGGCCTACTGCTTCGCGGTGCTGAAAATGCCGGTGTCCTTCCGGACTTACGACCTGCCGCTGATGAAGAACATGATGGGCTTCACGTTCTACATCTTCCTGGCGGTGGTGGTGGACCAGCTGAACTACGGCATCGGCACCCTGATGACCACCTGGATCCATGGCGCGGAGTTGTCCGGCGTATACTACAGCGCCAACCAGCTGAACGTGTACTATCTGTCCTTTGCCATGGCCATCTCCAATGTGCTGATCCCCCGGGTCCACCGGATGGTGGCGGAGGGCGACTCCAACCGGGAGCTGACCCGGCTGATGACCAAGGCCGGACGCCTGCAGTTCATCATGCTGATGGCGGTGTTCCTGGGCTTTGTGGCGGTGGGCCGTCCCTTTGTGATTTTATGGGCCGGCGGCAAGGAGCAGTTTGCCGTGGACTATCCCGTGGCCCTGCTGCTGTTTGCCAGCACCATCGTCTCCGCCATCCAGTTTGTGGGGCTGGAGATCCTTCGGGCCAAGAATATGCACCGGTTCCGGGCCTGGGTCTATCTGGCCGCCGCCGCCGTTAATGTGGGGCTGATGATCCCCCTGTGCAAATACGGCGGGCTCATTGGTGTGGCGGGTTCCATTCTGTTTGTGACCGTGGTGGGGAATGTGCTTCCCATCAACTGGTATTTCCGCAGGCATGTGGGGCTGGATATCCGGTGGTTCTGGGTCCGCATCGCCCGGCTGCTGCCGTCCATGCTGGTACCCGCCATCGTGGCGGTGCTTATCGCCGTGCTGGCCCCGGTGTCCGGGTATCTGGATATTCTCATCTGGGGCTGCGTGTTCGTGGCTGTCTACGCCGCCAGCCTGTGGCTGTTCGGCATGAACCGCTACGAGCGGGGCATCGTCACCGGCGTGCTGGATAAATTCCGCCGCAAGCGCCGCAGAAGGGCATAATATCGTTCAAGCAGCCAAAAGGGCTTGCCGTCTGCAAAGTGCAGGCAGCAGGCCCTTTTGATATTCCTGCGGCAGATGGACTGTCGGGCAGGGCAGGGGAGACGGTATGCGCTACAGCTCCTTCTTGATGGCGCGGATGGCACCCTTTTCCAGGCGGCTCACCTGGGCCTGGGATATGCCGATCTGCGCCGAAACCTCCATCTGGGTCTTTCCCTGGTTGAAGCGCATCATCAGAATGCTGCGCTCCCGGGGCGTCAGGCGGCTGATGGCGTCCTTCAGGGCAATGCGCTGGATCCAGCTCTCGTCGGTGCAGCGGCGGTCGCTGACCTGGTCCATGACGCATACCGTGTCGCCGCCCTCGGAGTATATGGGCTCGTACAGGGACACCGGGTCCACGATGGCGTCCATGGCCAACACCACCTCCTCCCGGGGGATGGCCAGCTCCTGGGCCAGCTGCTCCACAGTAGGCTCCCGCTGACTCTGGCGCAGCAGACGCTCCCGGGCCTGGAGGACCTTATACGCCGTGTCCCGCAGGCTTCGGGACACCCGGATGGCGCTGTTGTCCCGGAGATACCGCCGGATCTCCCCCACGATCATGGGAACGCCGTAGGTAGAAAAGCGCACCGGCTGGTTGATATCGAAGTTGTCAACGGCCTTGATGAGGCCGATACAGCCCACCTGGAACAGGTCGTCCATGTTCTCGCCCCGGCTGGCAAATCGCTGGAGCACCGACAGCACCAGCCGCAGGTTGCCCAGGATGAGCTTCTCCCGGGCGGCCATGTCTCCCTCCTTGGTCCGCCGCAGAAGCTCCGTCATTTCGTCATTTTTCAGAACCTCCAGCTTGGCGGTGTTGATGCCGCAGATCTCCACTTTTCCCTGCATTCCACTACTGCCTCCGTCACTTGGATAAAAACAGTATTCCCGGGGAAAAGTTCCTTATACGGCGCCACAGAATCCCATCAGCTTTCGCTGAACAGGCCATCCAAAAAATTTTTTGGATTTTTTGAAAAAAAGACTTGCATTTTCTGGGAGACCGTGGTATTATAGCAAAGTCGTCGAGAGACACGCGCCGTTAGCTCAGCTGGATAGAGCGTCTGGCTACGGACCAGAAGGCCGGGGGTTCGAATCCCTCACGGCGTGCCAAAAAGACCCGAAACCGTAAGGCTTCGGGTCTTTTTGTTTGCATAAGTTGTTGTTTTCTCCCGCTGCTTTTTTCTGACCCAAACGCTGACCCCAACGGGAGCGGATAGCGGAAAGGTCTATACCGCACGGGAGAGGATGCTCCCCATCGTTTGCGCCGCCTTGAGCTGTGCGTCGGTGGTGACGTGGGCGTAGGTGTCCAGCGTAAAACCCGCTGAGTAGTGGCCCAGCATGGAGGACACCGTTTTTACATCCACGCCGTTTTGGAGCGCCATCGTCGCGAAAGTGTGGCGCAGGTCGTGGAATCGTATCCGTGGCAGCCCCGCCCGTTTCAGCACCCGCTGGAGCATATGCAATATGCTGTCCGGTGACATAGGGCCTCCGCTTGGCGATGGAAATACCCATTCGCTGTTACCCACCTTGTTTTTCTGTGCCTTTAGAACGTCTATCGCGTCTGCCGACAACGGCAGTGTGCGGTAGGCATTTTTTGTTTTCAGCGGAGCTTCCACTACCTTACCGTTCTGCCGCGAGATGGCCCGTTGGATTTTCAGTATGCCATGCTGGAAGTCCACATCCGTCCACTTCAGTCCCAGTAGTTCCCCACGCCGCAATCCCGTGGCGAGGTCGAGGTAATAGAGCTCGTACACGCCGCTGTCCCTGGCCTCCCGGAAGAAGGCGCTGAGTTGGTCAGCGGTCAGGGTTTTCATCTCCTTATGTTCGACTTTCGGCAGGGCGCAGCCCTGTGTCGGATTGCGGGTTACCAACTTCTGCTCAATGGCGAGGTTGTACGCCGAGCCGATCATCTGGTGGATGTTTCGCACCGTTTTTGGAGCCAGACCTTTCGGCTTTTTCTTGGCCTCGACGCGGTCTACCCGGCCACCGTCCAGCAGGTGCTTGTAGAACCGCTGCAAGTCCAGAGAGGTTAGGTCTGCCAGCGGGATGCTGCCAATTTGCGGCTTGATGTGGATTTTCAGAAAGCCTTGTGAGGTTTTGAAGGTCGATGGGCGCAGCTTGATTTTTGCGTAGTTCTCCATCCAGACCTCCAGCCATGTTCCTACGGTGTAGTTCTTGGCCCGCCCGTAGTCGATGCCCACGTTTTCCTCGATGGCTTTCTTCAGCTTTTCCTTGACTTCTGCCTGTGTCTTGCCGAGGACATTTTTGATGATGGCTTTGCCGGTTTCCGGATCGTGGCCGACAGTGTACCGCCCCTCCCATCGGCCATCCTTTCGTTTTCGGATATTGCCCTCACCGTTTGCTCGTCGTTTTGGCATAAAATCGACCTCCTTTGTAACGGTACACAATACCGTAAAAGGCAGAGAAAAGCTATGGGGAAGCCACACTATTATCAGAAAGTTATCAATTCTCAACCGCCGCTTATCTTTGTTTATGGCGTAGCAAGATTTGAGCTGCTACGGAGACTTCCGCCGACTACAACGGTATAAAGCGTACCGATTTTCTATCAAAGCGCCGCCGCAAACCGTTGTGACACGGGGCTTTGCGGCGACTTTTCTAAAATTTAGCGTCAAACCGTTCTGGGAACCTCGAAAAAAGCGTCAATTTCCAAAACCCGCAAACCCTTGCGGCAGCTCGCACTGCGGGCTGCTGTGAATAGGCATTGGCGCGAAAAGCACCAATGCCTTTCTCCTGCCCCGATTTCGGTGCATCGAAAATCGGCCCAAAACGGTCAAAAATGCCTGGGGCTATCTTTACCTGCCTGTGCTCCTGCGAGGGCACACAGCGGCTTACGGGGGCAAACACGGGGCCTCTGCGGCCAATGCGGAGGTGCTCGTTTTCCCCATTGCAATATGTCATATCCTGTGCTATAATGCACTTAAACTGAAAAACGGGACAGCGTGAGCCGGGTTTATCCCGGCGGCGGAATGGGGTGAGAGGCCCCGCGAGACGGTCACTGTGATGCCGGTTTATTCGGCTAAGTCAGATACGCAATACGCTGCTCCCGGGCCGCTGCCAGTACCGGGGCCGAAGCTGTTATGCGAACGCTTCACCCGGCTGCTTTTTGGCGGCCGGGTGATTTTTTGCTGCCAGGCACCATGGCTATCATGCTTTCTATAGAAAGCATGATAGCCATTTCAAGCCGCCGGGGCGGGGGAGGACGGCAGACCTTTCCCGTCCCGCTTTCCAGGAAAATTTTTGCGCTATTTGTCGTTCCTTTCATGTTCCCGAGACCCGGGCCGTGCTGCAAAGAGTGCGGCCCGGGGGGAGGGAAACAGGGGGCGCGAAATATGGGATATTACGGATTGCCACGGGCGCGGTGCGCCCTCGCAATGACAAAAAGTGTGTGATTGCTTCGGCATTTACATAAATAAAAAGAATGAAAGGAAAAAGAAATGAAAAAAAGAATCATTTCTCTGCTGCTGGCGCTTATCATGGTGGTGTCTTTGCTGCCTATGAGCGTGTTGGCAGCGGACAACACAACGGGTGCCGCTGAAAGCTCGGCAACACCTACGATCACTGCCGATTTGGCGGATAAAATTCCGGTCAAAACCGGTGATCCCTGTACCCTGTCTGTCGCGGCAGAGGGGACGGGCAAGCTGACCTATCAGTGGTACGCAGGGGACGCAGGTGCGGGCAAAAAAATTAAGAATGCCACCGCTGCATCCTACAACGCCGCCACGGACGAGGAGCAGATCACACACTATTATGTGGAGGTCACCAACACCGAGAACGGCAAAGCACCTACCTCCGTCTACTCCAACACTGCCGAGGTCATCGTCACCGATGACGGCAGCGGCGTGTTCAGCGATACCCCGGTAATCACAAGCGATGTGAAGAACGCTGAGGATGTGGTGCTGCCGTGGAACTCTTTGAAAAGTCGGCAATTCAGTGTCAGCGTAAAGAAGCTGGGAATGACCCAGCTTTCCTACCAATGGTACAGGAATACGAATCGGAGCTACGACGGCGCGGAACTGATTTCCGGCGCGACCAAAGATTATTATAGCATCCGCGGCACCACGGTGCTGGGCACCAACTACTACTTCTGCGTGATCACCAACACGCTGGCGGACGGCACTACCAAAAGCACCCGCAGCGCCATCGGCGGCTTGACCATCAAGGCCCCGGAGAAGATGGAGTTTGGCATCGTCATCGGCGAGGAGCCTGTGGGCACTGTTAATATCAATGTAAGCGATACCGTTCCCAAGCGGGACGATTTAGTCAACGGTATGGGCGAGTCCATAGAGGACCCCGGCCCCTACGGCGACCTGGTGGGCAATGCGAATGCCTACGGCAGGGCGCTTATCTATCCCTCGGACACCATGATGACCATTATCGCCCGCGCTCTGATTGAGGACGGTCACCGGCAGGTGGGCGGCGAGAAGGGGTACATCAGTGCCATTATCGCCAACTACGGCACGGATAAGAGCATGGAGCTGGCTGAATTCCGCCGGGGCAAGGGCAGCGGCTGGATGGGCACGCTGAACGGCTGGTGTACCAACAAGGGATTTGCCAATTATACCGTGGCCAATGGGGATGTGCGTGATGGTGACGCCATCGACATCATGTACACCACGGACCTGGGCAAGGATATTCACTGTGGGTTTGACGCCACGGATATGTCCCTGGAATCTCTGACGTTGCTCACAAACGACCGGCTTAACCCGAATCGCTATGAGAGCAAGAAGGCACCGGATAATTTCAGCGGCGATACATATGCCTACGAAATGGTGATGGACAGCGATGTGACCGGCTTCAAGGTGACCGGCAGCCTCGTGGAGAAGCAGTTCGTTGCCCGCATCTTCGTGGGGGACACGGAGTACCGGATGAACAGCGATGTGATCCCCTTTACGGGGAATATGCTGACCCTGACGGTGAAAACGGTAAAGCCTGCCTCCGATGGGTCTGAGGAAACGGTGGGAAAAACATATACCATTACCCTGATCCGGGACCAGAAGATGCTGTGGAATAAGGGCGACATGACGCTGGAATTCCTCCACAAGGACGGCAGTAAGGCCGGGGAGGAGTTTGCTCCGACACCACCCAGTATGTCGGGAGTAGGGGGCATAACATTCAGCACCACCGCGCCTGCTTACACGGGGGACGAGAGCAAGAATGTCACCGGCTTTATCCTGCGGCTGCCCAATATGCCGGAGGGAACCACCGGCGAGGTCGTCGCCCCCAGCGGCGCGAGCTATCCCATCGCGGACCGCACGGCTACGGTGCCCAACGAGATCGCAAAATACGGACATGTCAACTTCACCATTCGGATAACCTGCGGCGACAGCTATGGGATATACACCCTGCATGTTTTTAAGGAGGCTGCCTCAACAGGACTGAGAAAATGCAGCTTTGACGGAGGAAACCAGAGCTACAATTCGGAGAATATCTACAACGGACAGCCGGAGGGCACGCTGTTCCGGGTGAATCAGGGGGAGGAGACCGGGGAGACCGGGTTTGATACCAACTGGTACGAGTACGACATTCATGTGACGGAAAAGATTCAGTCCCTGAAGGCGAAGAAAAATACCGAAATTATGCTTCTCGGTCAGAGCAATGTGACCGTCACGTTAAACGACACGCAGATTTTTAATCGGAATGGCATTTTTGGAAGTGTACTTGGTATGCAGTTTGCCAATAAGAAAAATTACATTCCGTTGAACGGCAAAACGACAGATATCTCCATTCGTATTGAAAACCTCAAAAACAGTGAGGAAGTGGTGGTGTATACCTTCCATGTGATCCGGCATTCCATTGAAGCTTCTGAGATGGAGGCCATGATTCAGGCGCTGCCGTCGGTGGAGGGCTTTATCTACTCCGAGCACGCAGCGGCGGTGCAGCAGGCAAAGAAGATATACGGGGAAGCCGACGATGCAGTGAAGAAGGAGCTGCCCGCAGAGACTGTGGAGAAGCTGACTGCCCTGAGCGCAGAGCTGGAGCGGCAGTATAACGAGGGACTGGCACAGATCAAAGCCGTGCTGGCGGAGGTCGGCAAGTATAAGGACGCTATCCCTAAAAATACCGCGGAACTGACAGATGAGTTGTACCAGCAGTACGGCGAGACCATCCGCACCTCCGGTAAGCTGTATGACAAGCTGCAGGGCTGGGTGCTGACACAGTGGAATAACGGCAGCTATGGGGAAAAGGCTGTGCTGACCAATGCGCTGAAGCTGCTGAACCGGTATGAGACCGGCAGCCGCAAGACCATCGGTCAGGCTACGGACTATCTGGACGACTTCATGCTGACGAACTCCGCGTTCAATCTGACGCTGGGTTCCGCGTGGGATGCTTACCCCGTTACCTTCCGGGACATTACCTATTCTAAGACCAAGCTGGGCGGCGAGGCGGGCCTGCCCTGGAACGAGCCGGGGCGCCTGCGCTTTGAAATCGATGATCCCACGATCTTTGAGATCAAGACGGTTGTCGGTTCCTACGGTGACAGAGGTTTGGGCAGCAACGGTGAGGTTTATGACAATGAGCTCTACTACCTGATCCCGCTGAAGGAAGGTACCACCACCTTCCGGGTGACGCTGACGGACAAAACCGGCACTTTCTACGGCCAGACCCCGGAGATGATCGTTCATGTGAATAGTAAGGCGGAGGCCTCCATCGAGAAGCTGGCGGCCAAGCTGACCAATATCAACAGCCTGCCCCGCACGACGAAGTACGACACGCATTACTTCTGGCAGGGTCAGGAGGGGGCGCCCTTCACCTTTAAGGTCAACGGCGACAATGCCAAGGTCTATGTTTGGGATTACCTGGGCGGCGGCAAAAAGACGGAGTATCCTGTCAGTGCCGACGGCACGGTGACGGTTCTCCTGAAGGACGGCTACAACCCCATCGAGGTTACTGCGGACTATCAGGGCCAGCGTGTCACCCAGACCTATGGGCTGAAAGGTAAGGTAATCGATTATACCATCACCAATGTGACGCGGCCCGGTCAGACCCCGCGCATCGGCGACACCATTGACCTGAAGATCACGGGACTGAGTGTTCCGGTGTATAAGATCCTGCGTATCTACAATCCCATGGGTCCCCGGTTTGTCTATCTAACGGAAGATCTGCCGCAGCAGTATCAGATCAATAGCAACAACGACCAGTACCATATCGGCTCGATGCGTATCGTGCTCACCGGCTCCGGCACGATTCATCTGACCGGAGGCTATATCTACGAGACATGGATGGGCAGCAAGCTGGGGTCTGAACTGAGCCAAGGCAATATCGGCGAGATCGCACCCCAGGAGGAAAACAAGTTCTCCGTCCTGCCTGATTTGAGCTTCGAAGTGGCCGAGTATGCCGGCTATACCGGCCAGGTGCGGGTCAATACCGAGGTGGAAAGCGGTAACACGGTGCGCGCCGGACAGAAGATTACCATCAATCTGCGGAACCTGCCCACGGATGAGATTGCGGCACAGTATCCCTGCGTGACCACCAGCACCATCACAAAGATGCAATCCGTCCAGACCATCTTCGGAACGAATATCCCCGGAATGGAGACAATCGAATCCGAAATAGTGGTTAATCCCCTGTCTGGCCGCGAGCCGAGCCTTGCACCGATCACCTCCATTACTATCACCATCCCGAAGGATACGCCTGCGGGTACCTATAAGATCTACGGAGGTTATGTCAAGCTTCGGTGCGGAGACCCCAAATGGTCTATTTCCACAAAAAATCTGTACGAGAGACAGATTGCAGACCTTGCACTGACGGTGCTGCCCACTGTGGATTACAGCGGTATATACAGCACCACCGGCGACTTCATGGCCACCCTGGGCACCCCCACCGTGAACTCCATCGGCGGCGAGTGGATGGTCATCGGCCTGGCCCGCAGCGGCCGCACCGTACCCGCCGAGTACTATGACAATGTGGTGGAGTATGTGAAGGCCAAGGCTGACGCCAATGAGCGCCTGCACCCGGCCAAAGTTACCGACAACGCCCGGGTGATCCTGGCCCTGACGGCCATCGGCAAGGATGTCACCAATGTGGGCGGACACAACCTGCTCAAGGGCCTGGATAACATGGCCTATGTGCAGACCCAGGGCATCAACGGCCCCATTTTCACCCTTATTGCCCTGGATAGCCACAACTACCCCACTTCCGGCGATGTGACCCGGGAGAAGCTGATTGAGACCATCCTGAGCGCGGCCCTGGAGGACGGCGGCTGGACCCTCAGCGGCACCAAGGCTGACCCCGACATGACCGCTATGGCCATCCAGGCCCTGGCCCCCTACTATAAGACCAACGAGACCGTGAAGGCCGCTGTGGATAAGGCCCTGGATGTGCTTTCCGCCCTGCAGCGCACTGACGGCGGCTTTGGCAGCTGGGGTACCGTGAATAGCGAGTCCTGCGCCCAGGTCATCGTGGCCCTCACCGCTCTGGGCATCGATCCCACCGCGGACAGCCGGTTCATCAAGAACGGCCTGACGGTGCTGGATGCTCTGGCTGGGTTCTATGTGAACGGCGGCGGCTTCCGGCACACCGCTGGCGGCGACCTGGACGGCATGGCCACCGAGCAGGGCTACTACGCCCTGGCATCGTACTACCGCTTCCTGAATGGCCAGACCAGCCTGTACGACATGAGCGATGTGGCCGTTCAGACCGCCGGCACCTCCGGCGGCGACAATAGCGGCAATGGCACCAACAACGGCGGCACTCCCGCCACCGGCGATACCGGCGTGCTGGTTTGGGTCATTGCCCTGCCTGTGGCGGCGGTCGCAGCAGCCTTTGTGCTCAAGCGCAAAAAGCGGGAGGAGTAAGGTAAAAGCGAAAACCTAAACCGCGAAAGTAAATAAGCCCCCGGGGCCCCTTGCTATGCGGGGGGCCTCGGTTTTTTCTTTGCTTATAGCATATCAAATTTTGTGCTGCCACATAAATATGACTAATACTGTACCCCAAACGCAGAGTCAAGCGAAGTGAAAAAACAATGCGCAGAGAATATCCCGAAAACATTTCTATTTGCAAAACGATTTTTGCGAGACCGGCTATTTTATGGATTACTTCGGAACCAGATTCGAGGTCTTGTGCCTTGAAGAGAAATTGAAGATTTCAAATTTTGCATACCTGTTAGACCGACTGAATCAGTAAGGATTTCATCTTACTGTTTATAGCGGATGATATAGCAATAAGTAAGCAAACAGTTTTCCGTATGCTCTACTGGGGCACATGGACATATCCGCTCAAAAGCAAGATTATCATAACACACAGTAATCCAAACATAGTGGTATTAGAGAGTATTGCTTCTAGCTCCACCATTTGATCCGTAACATATTTCCATTCGGTTTCAGTACCCTTATATGCTTCGCCAAGAAATGCTTTCAGTTTGTAATCACAAGATCATCTTTGACCCACTTTTGACCCAGAACGGGATAGGAACAGGCAGTTCCGGACGGAAACAACGGAAAATCTACCCACCAAATAGCGTTAAACAGCGCAAAACGGAGCCGAAATGGCTCCGCTTTTTCTTTGGGACAACCTACGGACCAGAAGGCCGGGGGTTCGAATCCCTCACGGCGTGCCAAAAAGACCCGAAACCGTAAGGCTTCGGGTCTTTTTGTTTGCATAAGTTGTTGTTTTCTCCCGCTGCTTTTTTCTGACCCAAACGCTGACCCCAACGGGAGCGGATAGCGGAAAGGTCTATACCGCACGGGAGAGGATGCTCCCCATCGTTTGCGCCGCCTTGAGCTGTGCGTCGGTGGTGACGTGGGCATAGGTGTCCAGCGTGAAGCCCGCGGAGTAATGACCGAGCATCGAGGACACGGTTTTTACATCCACGCCGTTTTGCAGCGCCATGGTGGCGAAGGTGTGGCGGAGGTCGTGAAAGCGTATCCGTGGCAGTCCTGCTCGCTTTAGCACCCGCTGGAGCATGTGTAGGACGCTGTCCGGTGACATAGGGCCTCCGGTGGGCGATGGAAATACCCACTCGCTGCTTCCCACCTTGTTTTTCTGTGCCTTTAGAACGTCTATCGCGTCTGCCGACAACGGCAGTGTGCGGTAGGCATTTTTTGTTTTCAGCGGAGCTTCCACTACCTTACCGTTCTGCCGCGAGATGGCCCGTTGGATTTTCAGTATGCCATGCTGGAAGTCCACATCCGTCCACCTTAGCCCCAGCAGTTCGCCACGGCGTAGGCCCGTGGCGAGGTCGAGGTAGTAGAGCTCGTACACGCCGCTGTCCCTGGCCTCTTGGAAGAAGGCGCTGAGCTGGTCGGCGGTCAGCGTTTTCATCTCCTTGTGTTCGACTTTCGGCAGGGCGCAGCCCTGCGTTGGATTCTTGCTCACCAGTTTTTGCTCAATGGCGAGGTTGTACGCCGAGCAGATCATCTGGTGGATGTTTCGCACCGTTTTGGGAGCCAGACCTTTCGGCTTTTTCTTGGCCTCGACGCGGTCTACCCGGCCACCGTCCAGCAGGTGCTTGTAGAACCGCTGCAAGTCCAGAGAGGTTAGGTCTGCCAGCGGGATGCTGCCAATTTGCGGCTTGATGTGGATTTTCAGAAAGCCTTGTGAGGTTTTGAAGGTCGATGGGCGCAGCTTGATTTTTGCGTAGTTCTCCATCCAGACCTCCAGCCATGTTCCCACCGTGTAGGTCTTGGCCCGCCCGTAGTCGATGCCGACGTTTTCCTCGATGGCTTTTTTCAGCTTTTCTTTGACTTCCGCTTGCGTCTTGCCGAGGACATTTTTGATGATGGCCTTGCCGGTTTCGGGATCGTGACCGACAGTGTACCGACCCTCCCAGCGGCCATCCTTCCGTTTGCGGATATTGCCTTCGCCGTTTGCTCGTCGTTTTGGCATGGTATCAGCCTCCTTTTCGACAACGAACAATACCGTAACCAAGGGAACAAGGCTACCGCCGTGTCGTATGGACGCAGTACGGCGAAAAGCGCGCGGTATGGCGCTGTACAAGCCGCCTGGACTATGGAAAGAGATATTGCCTGCATTCTCCGACGCTGGACGAAGGACCTCTCCAACAGGCTGTGCTGAACGCCATCAATTCTGCCATGTCCGATCACGGCACGCTGACCGCACAGCTCATCGACGCGATGGAGCAGGAGCTTGCCCCTATCCCCGGCGAGAGCATGAGTCTCGGAGACATTGACCGAGCCATGGAAGGCTTGGGACAGCAGTTCAACGATCTTCTGCGAGAAGCCGCCGATGCGAATAACGCTGACAGCTACACTGCACAGTTCCAATCCATCTCCACGGCAATGGCAGAGTTCAAGCGCCGCAAAGCCAATATTCTGCAAATTCGTCAGGAACAGGAGCAGACGAACCGCCGTGTGCAGGCGGTTGCGTCGGTGCTGAAAACCGCGTCAAGTGAGCTTGCGGAATGGGATGATGATGTGATCTATCAGCTCTTGGAGAAGGTCACCGTCCTGTCCCGAGAGCGCATCCGTGTGACGCTGCGGGATGGGCTGGAAATCGAGCAGGCTGTGGAACAGCCGAAAAGGAGGAAATTTGCATGACCTACAAAGTAATCCAAAACGTATTCTGCTACAAAACAGATCGTACATATCTGCTAAGATTCAGCGAGAAAGGCGGTAAAGGAAAGAGCGGTGCGGTACCGCTTTTTCCTTTGTGCCTTTGAAATTTATAGATTGCCTTGAGCCATACGTAAGAAAATAGTATAATGGAATATGTAATATACTGACAGGAAAGGTGGACAACCGAATCGAATGAGGAGCAAGATTATGTTTTCAGCAATTAAGTCTTTTGCCAAAAGAAACAGGGTCCTTTTTATTTTGTTGATAGTTGCTGTTAGTATAACTCTATCGTATTACATATCATATGACATACCAGAACTGATTTCTGGTATTGAGAAATGGTACAAGCTATTTTCAGATTTGAGCATCGGGGTAATAATCAATTTTATATTTTATGTGTTTCAGGTCTATATACCGAGACGGGAAGAAGAGAAGGCAACTTTGCGAATCATTGATCCCGATTTAACTAAAATATGCCAGAAGATACAGGAAATACTGCTTGTAGCACAGACCTATTTGCCCGGATTTGAAAAAGGAAAGATTCATGTAGCCGAGAGCTCGGTTTATTATATGAAGATGGCGACAGCTGATGCGGATGAAGGTTGGACGCGACATTTTGATCTATATGAGGATTTTAGTCAGCTAAAAAAAGGTGTCGTTGAAACGACGGATAGACTACTATCGTCGGCCTTGCTTCAGGGGTGTGATAAAGAAGTAGTCGAACTTCTGGGGAAACTGCAGCGCAACGGTTTTTTGCGAGCGCTTGAAGTTGCTGAAAATGATAAGTTTGATCCTGATTGCGGTTATACGGATTTGGAAAAGTGTTATTCAGACTTTCTCTGAATGAACTGGAAACCGCCGGACTTATCATGCGGGTGCGTCAGGGCGTTGGAGA
>OHIX01000122.1_pt1 | contig 41890 bp, 19 predicted proteins | sample 1568391 | NCBI WGS metagenome assembly OHIX01 (sample SAMEA3879541, study PRJEB24766) | human gut metagenome | biome: human-associated habitat; feature: feces | place: USA | collected 1985/1987 | reverse complement strand
TAGCGGTGGCGGTACTTATAAATCCGGTCAAACTGCAATAATTGTTCCAAGTCCTGTTGAGGGTTGGGCTGTTGATACAGTTACTGCTTCTGGTGGTAATCTTGTAGATAATGGTAATGGTACATATAGCATCGTTGTTACGCGAGATCTTACGATTACGGTAAACTTTAAAGAAGCTATTCGTTATTTCACATTTAGTATCGTGGCTGATGCGAATGGTTTAGTTCGATATAAAGATATTAATGATGCTTGGTCTCAATGGGCAGAAAGACACGAAGTCACTGCTCCGGAAAAGACTATTGTCACTATCGCTGGTAAAGCTAACAGCGGTTATGAATTTGAAAAGTGGGTAACTCCTACTGGTGCTAATCTTCCTAATAATGAAAACAATATCATTGTTGAAGAAGGTCTGCATCGCAAAGTTTATACTGCTTATTTTAAGGAAACTTACATTCCACCTGAAACTCATATTGTTAATATCACTGCTGGTTCTAATGGTAAATGTAAATATAAGATTGGCTCTGGTGAATATTCAGAAGCTGCATCTTCGCATTCTAACATTAGTGTTACTGACGGTGAGACAATTGAGGTATTAGGTGTTCCTGATAGCGGTTATTCTTTTGAACAATGGAATATTGGTGGAACTACTTCTAACTCTAATCCTTATTCAAAGGTTATCACTGAGAATGTAGATTTCTCTTGTACGTTCGTAGAGATTCCACCGGAAGAAGTTACTATTACGGTAGGTTCTGACGGAACTAATGAAACTCGTTATCGTATAGGTGATGGTTCTTGGTCTAGTTGGTCTACTTCTGAACACACGTTTAAAACTGCTGTAGGTTCGATTTATTTAGTTGAAGCTCGTGCGGTTGGCAATTACAAGTTCAGAGAGTGGAATACAAGTGGTGCAAAGGTTTCAGATAATCCTGCAACATTCACTGCTAAAACCGGAACGAATGCAACGCATATTGCTACGTTCGACCAAGTGATCATGCGAACGCTAACTCTTACTGCTGGAACGGGTGGTAAATGTCGTGCAAAGATCAATGGAAGTTGGAGCGACTATTATAGTGGCACAAAGACTTACTCTGATATTGTTGACGGAACTACCGTTTCTGTAGAAGCATTAGCAGATAGCGGCTATCATTTTAAGGAATGGACTGATTCGGGTGCGCCCTCGACTACTTCACGTGATATTGTCATGAATGACTCTAAATCTATTGAAGCTCGTTTTGAAGTTGATGCTCCTGATAAATTCCAAGTCACCTATGAAGCTATTCCTAACGGAAGTGCTACAATGGAAGGTGCTGGTACTTATAATGATGGTGATACTTGTACGATTAAAGTTAATGTAAGTCCGGGTTATACTTTGAATAAAGTGCTTGTTGATGGTGTTAAAATCACTCTTAACAGTAACAATCAGTATAGCTTTGTGGTTGAGAAAAACATTAAGGTTACTATTGAATGTGATCTTATTCCTGAACCCACACATTATACACTTACAGTTAAAACCGAAGATGAAGGTGTAGCTCAAGGTGGTGTTGGTATCAATAAAGAATCTAATTTGGGAGTTGAAACTGCTGAATTTGAGGATGGTACTGTTGCTACTATTCATGCTACAGCTGCTGAGGGTTATAGCTTTGGCGGTTGGTGGAAAGATGGAGTTAAGGTTTCTGACGATGTAACTCTAAGTGTTACTATTGATGCGGATAAGACTTACATTGCTAAGTTTACTCAAGATCCATATCTCGAATTAGATAAGACTTCTCTTATTTTCGAGGCTGCTGGTGGAACTCAAACTGTTAATGTTACTTCTAACGTCGAATGGACGGTTTCATAATTAGGGGGGGGTACTAAGATGGCTATTGCTTCTTGGCTTACCCCTGCCGCTAAGAGTGGTACGGGTAATAAAACGGTTGGTTTAACTGCGAGTAAGAATGCCGGTGCGAGCAGAACAACTATTGTTACTGTTTCAGTCAGCGGTATTACGAAAACTATTAATTGTACTCAAACGGAAGCTGATAAGTTTACTATTAAGATTTCAGCTTTAACTACTAATAGTTCAGGAACTACTATTACAAATGTCGGTGATTGTTCTATTGGTTCATCCGCTACAGGTGGAGTTAAAGAAGGAACTTATTATCGTGATACACAAGTCACATTGACTGCTAAAGCCGCTCCTACTGGGTATGATTTTGTTGGTTGGTATGAAGGTTCTAATCTTGTTTCTACAAGTCTTTCTTTCGCTGTTACTTTAACTGCTAATAGAACTCTTGTTGCTAAATATAAGATTAAGAGCTACACTGTTAATGCAACTTCTGAGGATACAAACAAAGGTACTGTAAGTCCTGCTGGTCAAACTGTAGAACACGGTGCTAATGCTACTGTAGTTGCAACTCCTAAGGCTGCTTATAATTTTGCTGGTTGGTACAATGGAACAACTAAAGTATCTAGCAATGCTTCATATACATTTGCTGTTACTGCCAATATCAGCTTAACTGCTAAGTTTACAATTAAGACTTTCACAACTACTACTGCTAATTCAACTGGTGGTACAGCGAGCGTTAATAAGTCTAGTGTAGAATACGGTGGTTCTGCTATTTGGACAGCTACTCCAAGTACTGGCTATAATTTTAGTAAGTGGTCTAATGGTTCTACTACTAATCCTCTGACAGTTTCTAACATTACTGCCAATACTCATATTACTCCGGTATTTGTTCTTAAGTCATATACTGTAACTTGGAATCCTAATGGTGGAACTGTAGATCCTACGTCAACTACTAAGACTCATGGTTCTACTTTAGGCACATTACCTACTCCGACAAGAGCTGCTGATGCTCAATACACTTATACATTTAAGGGTTGGTTTACAGCTGCAACGGGTGGTACTCAAGTATCTGCATCTACTATTGTAACAGGAAACGTTACTTATTATGCTCAGTGGACTGCTAATATTAGAAGTTACACTGCAACATTCAATGGTAACGGTGGTGGTACTCCTAGTCCATCAACTATTACTAAAACGTATGGTTCAGAATTAGGTACTCTTCCGACTTGTTCTAGGACAGGTTATACATTCCTTGGTTGGTACACGGCATCTAGTGGTGGTACGAAGATTTCATCTACTACTAAGATAACTGGTACTGTTACCTATTATGCTCAATGGTCTATTAATAGTTATACTTTAACCTATAATGTTAATGGTGGAAATGCAGTAAGTCCTGCTTCTAAGAGCGTTCAATACGGAAGTACTTATGGCACTTTACCAACGCCTACTAAGAATTCGGATGCTGAATTTACTTATGCATTTGCGGGTTGGTATACTGCTGCTAGCGGTGGAACACAAGTTACTGCTAATACGACAATGGGTGCAAGTAATACTACAATATATGCACATTGGACTGCAACTAAACGGAGTTATACAATAAATTATCAAACAACATACGGGTCTTTGAATAAGACTAGTCAATCTGTTGCTTATGGGTCGAAAGGCTCTTGTACTTTGACTATGCCTTCAAATGATGCTCAGTACACTTATACTTTTCAAGGCTGGTATACTGCTGCTAACGGTGGTGGAACTAAGGTTGGTTCTTCATTAACTTTAGAAACACCGAGTGTAACAGGTGCTGCTACTTATTATGCTTATGTGACCAGAGCTGTTAATAGGTACACCTTTACATTTAACGCTAATGGTGGTAGTACTCCTTCTTCTTCATCTATAACTAAGAATTATAATGAAGCTATTGGAACGTTACCTACTTGTTTAAGAGCTGCGGATAATACTTATACGTATGCGTTCGCAGGTTGGTTCGATACTGCTGCCGCTACTGGTGGTACTAAATTAACTACGACAACTAAGGTTACTTCTAATAAGACTTGGTACGCTAGATGGACTGCAACTTATAAGAATTATACGGTTACTTGGAATGGTAATGGTGGTACTCCTAGCAAGTCTAGTAGTTCATTCCATTACAATGACGCTTTAGGAACTCTTCCTACTGCTACAAGAACTGGATATACTTTTAAGGGATGGTCTACGTCAGCTAGTGGTTCTGTTAATGTAAGCACAACTACCAAAGTTACTGGTAATGTTACTTACTATGCCGTATGGCAAATTAACAGTTATACATTGACTGTAACTGCGGGTACAGGTGGTACTGTTAGTGGAGGTGGTACTTACAATTATGGTGCAACTGCTACATTAAAGGCTACACCGTCTGCCGGTTATCACTTTGTTAAATGGAGTGATGGTAATACGAATGCTAGCAGAACTGTTACTGTTACTGGAAATGCTACTTACACTGCAACGTTTGAACAAGATCCTTATTTGAATCTTGATAAAACTAGTCTAACGTTTGAAGCTGCTGGTGGTACACAAACTGTCAAAGTAACTTCTAATGTTAATTGGACTGTTTCTTAAACTTTTAAATGTTCCGCTACGCTTTGCAGACCCCAGTAGGGGAATAGCTTGTGGGGCGTGCGGAACTTCAAACTTTTTTACGAATAATTAAATTTTTATCATTATGATTGGAGATTCTGCTTTGAATGAAAGAGCAACTGCTGTTGAAATTGGGGGTTTGGTTGATGGAGTTGGTGCACCTGTTATGCGCGCCGGATATGCTTTGAAAGCTAAACCGAGTTGGATCACTTTAAGTGCTGTTGAGGGAACTGGTAACTCTCAAGTAGATGTTACTGCTCCGGTTTATAAAGGTCGTAACGGACGTTCTGGTTTGATTACCGTTGCTGTTGAAGATTTGACTGAAGACGTTACTTTGCAGCAGGAAGGTTCTACGATTTGGGATGTTACTACTCAATCGTTGGCTTTCGTTAAAACCGGTGAAGCTAAGAAGTTCACTGGTAATTCCAATTTAGCTGCTATTACGTTTGCTGTTGATTCTGACGCTTCTGAATGGTTGACTGCCGGTAAATTGATTGTAAATAAAAAAGAATACAATTCTGGTGCTGAGATTGAAGGTGATCCGGGGGCAGATGATGTTTACGCTTTCGAAATTACGTTTACCGCTGCTGCTAACCCGACGGTTAACACTCGTACCGGTAATATTACTGTAAATGGTCAGAAATACGCTGTAACGCAAGCTGCCGGTGATGCTACTTTGACTGTATCTCCGACTGCATTGACTTTCGCTGCTGCGGGAGAAACTAAACAGATAACGATTACTACGAATACCGCTTGGACTATTTCGTAAGTCGTCTGTTGATTTGATTATGGGTCTGATAGGTGCTAAGGTACCTATTAGACCTTTTGTCGTATAAACAAATATCTAATTAAATATGGCTACGAAAGATTTTGTTGATTATAGTCCTGCCAGTGGTAGTAACAATGGTTCAATTGATATTACTGCTCCTAGGAATCCACAAATGAAACCTCGTAGTACTGCTATAGCTGTTAAGGGGGGGGGATTTCCAAAAGTGTTGATATAACACAAATTCCCGGAAACCCTAATCCTATGTCTATAGTTAATGCCGAAGGTACTACAGGTTCTAGTGGAGAATGGACGTTCCCTCCGTTTGGTGGTTATCAAATCGGAGATAAACCGCAAGTTATTTATGCTACTAGAGAGACAGGAGTATTAGTTAATGATACTGCAACTATTTATATTGGTAATCAGAAAATAGTTAAAGTTGAAGCTAACTTTACAAATGCCATAGAATTTGAAGTTGATGCTGTTAAAAATGCAATAGTTGTAACTTTAAATAACGCTGCTATAGGAGTTGTAAATAATCTTGCTATATACGGTGATGGACAACCTGATATACCTTGGATATTATTAAGTGTACGTGTTATTAATCGTTAGTATCTTCTAAGACTTATACAAATAGTCTTAGAGGTACTACTAAAACTATTTGTATATGTCAAAACCTAATTGGGTAAATATCTCACCTAATTCGGGTAATGGTAATGGATCTATTCAAGTCACTGCTCAAGCTAATGAGGGTGATGCTAGGCAAGGTTCTGTTGCTGTTGCAGGTGGAGGTTTATCTAAAACTATTGCGGTTAATCAAGACGCAAAATTACTTGTTATAGGTACCTTTGGTCGAAATAGTACTGAATATGGTCTATGGACAACTATACAAGTTAATGCTATAGGAATTAAAGGTATCGCATATTGTACAATGGCTGATTCGTCTGTTATTGAAAAAGAACTTAATAATACAGTCAATGTTACTGAATCTGAACATTGTATGTTTGTATCGCTTGAAGGTAAACGTTTTAATGATACTAGTAAAGTAGTTACATTTAATATGCAAACTACCTTAGATTTTATCGGTCATGCTGACACTTTATGCGAATTGTTTACTGATATTGATTTTAATTCTGCTAAAAAGAATACTCAACTAGATGTTACTCCATTTTATGAGAGCTTAGTTTATGAGATTAATGATTGTCTTATGACTATGTATCCGGATAACTATATGTTGATTAATTTCAATATCGTTGATTTCGATGAAGCTACTAAGGAACGTATTAGAAGTATGGTTACTTGTGATCGTTTCGTTGTTGCTTTCTAATTTGTTACAAATTTAAATATTTGAGTTATGGCAAAACCTGATTGGATTACAATTACTCCAGCAAGCGGTTCAAATAACGGAAGTTTTGACGTTACAGCTGCTGCAAATACTGGATTAGCTAGAAATGGTATAATAATTGTAGCAGGGAAGGGGGGATAAGTAAAACGTTAGATGTTAATCAAGCGAAAGTAGCTCCTGCTGTTACAATTAATATACTAAATGCTTTATATTTTCCTGATGGTACTAGTCAGAATCCTATTACAGTTGGTAGTAAACAAATAACCTTAAATGATGGTTCCAAAGCTACTGCTTTTGATTTAGGTACTATTCCATTACAACAAGGAAATACATTTAGAATTGTATGTATGTGTAACAATGAGAATATGACTGAAACTGGTACTATTTCTCATTCTACTCCTAATAATTGGAAAAATGAAACGGTCGGTGATTCGTTTTTATTCTTTCAAGATAATCAAGCAGCATTTACAAAAGATATTATTGCTTGGGATGGAGTTGTTAAAGCTAAAGATGCTACAAATAGTTTGATTACACCTATGATATTTGAACTTGTATATGATGGTTCTGTTGTAGGTTATATTTATTGTAGAATGCAAGTTGTTTAAATTATGGAAGAAACAATTGTTTTTAATCTTTTTAATTCTATAAGCTTTGCTTTTATCGCTATTGTGCTTTTAGCTACTTATGGCATTAATGAGATTGCTACTAAGATTACTAAGAAGAAACTACCGAGATACTTCAAGTCTCTTGTTAGCTTAATCGTAGGTATTGCAACTATGGTGCTTTACTTATACAAATTAGATGCTTCATTGGAAACGGTGCTGCTATCTTTTCTGATATGTACCTTTGGGTATGATTTAATTATCAAACCTATACTCAAAGCTATAAAACGGCATTTTGCTGATTCTAAAAGCGTATGATCGCGGACTAAAGGAGTGCTACTGCTAAATTGCGTAGTACTCTCTTTTGTCATATCAAGGAAAATCATTGCTCGCTTAAATCATCGACTAAACGTTCTATTAATGATTTAAATTCCTTTAGGTATGACACCTGTGACTTATACTAATTTGAATAAGCTCTTATTAATTAGAGATATTCAATAGATTGCTAAAACTTATATCAATGATGATAGAAGTTATCGTTGGATTTGGAAGAACAAAATTGCTGACGTATATCATATTGGTTATGTAACTTTTATGAATTACATTAGTGTTCCCTCTATTAATGCAAAGATTGACGAAGCTATCGCTAAGAAGAAACGTTGAATATAATGTTCAACTGTTGAGTATTAATGTTCATGTTATAAATCATTTCATTGTTATCAGTACTAATAGTAATATATTTGTTGTGCATCTCAATGTCGAGGTGCATTAAAACAAATTAATGCTATGAATACTGAAAACGAAATTGGTGTTAAAGTTCCGAAAGGACAAATTAACTACAACACTGTTGCAGGTTCTTTAGGTCTTGCTGCTTTTGCAGGACTTGGATTGAGAAATTGGTTAGGTAACGGTAATGGTTCGGTTGCTGCCGAAGCTGCTGTTGCTGAAACTCAATTAGTTTCTGGTCTTATGGCTGAACTTGCTAAAGAGAAGTCTGAACGTTATGCCGATAATGTAGGTATAAACACGTTTAAAGAAGCTTTAGCTTTAATCAAAGAAGAACGTGAAACTCGTCAAGCTAACGACAAGATTATATTTGAAACTCTTGCTCGTTTGGATAAGGAATCTGCACTTAACAAACAGGATATTGAAAACTTCAAGAAAGAAGTCGCTCGTGAGTTCAGTGATGTTCGTCACGATTTCAAAGCTGCTATTGCTCTTGAGGCTGAACGTAGAGAATCTGCTGATGAACGCATTTTCGATTATGCAAATTGCAATTTCGTTAAGTACATCAAAAAGATCAATTCTGCGGAGATTTGTCCGGTTGTTGAGTTAGCGGCTCGTACTGCTGGTCCTGCTGTTCCGGATCCTAACGCTCCTACTACTCCTACAGCAAACGCTTAATTTTGAAGTAGTATGACTAACGCAGAACTTGTTGCAGTAGCTGTTGGTAAATGGCTAACACCAATCGTTAAAACTATTGGAGGTGGGATTAAGATTCCTGTTACTTCTGGTATCGGAAAATTTATGGGTAGTGTTTTTGGTTTAGACCTTTCTACTTATAATCTTCTGAATGAATTAGATTTTATTATAGAGCCTACACTTGATTATATTATTAAGCCTCAGTTGGCTAAGTTATCTAAGTTCATACCTGATGAGCAGATTCCTAAAGTAGTTAATAGCTATCTTGATGCAGCTATTTCTAAAGCTACTGCTAAAGGTTCTGTGAATCTATTTGGTTTTGAGTTCGAAGCTACTGCTTTTCAAAATCTTAAACGTGAAATTGATAACTCTCTTAAAAATAATGTAAGTCATGATGAAAGACCCGCATGAGCATAGTGATATGCCACACGAAAGTGAAGATGTAAGAAAGAGGGATTGTCGAAAGTATAAAGAACTCTACGGAAAACATTTTACTAAAGACCTATGTGAATGGGCTGTTGAACGTATGGAGAATCGTAATGGTACTACTCATCATTATAATCTTGATGAAGTCAAATCTATTTGGCACAAATACAAGATGAATGATCTCCATAATGCTAACTGGTATGATGTTATGTATGTAATGAATATGGCTTACGCAGATTTCTATGGTCGTTTGTTTACCGAACATCATGAATGTGCTATGTATGCTTATCTTTACATTAGTGATCCCGACGGTTACGAAGGTATTGCTTTCCAAAGATGGTTAGCTGATATTAAAGCTCAAGACGATGAAGTGCCTTGGCAGAGATTCATCTAATTAGTTTTGGTCGCAGGTGTTATTTATATCAAGGCAATTTTAATTATTCCTAATCCGACTACTGGTTCCGCTGGTAGTCGGATTTTTTTGTTTATAGCAACTTATTCAAACACGCAAGTATGAATTATAAAACACGTTGTGTAATGAGTGGTATTTTTATTGCTATATTGAACTTGATTGGTGTTATTGTTTCATCTATTGGTGTTGTCTTCGTAAAAGAATGGATTGCTAAGAAGAGACGTAAGGTTGTTACTAATCTTCTTACATCTAAAGCAGAATGTTGGATGCAACTCGATAAAATAGCCTCAAACATTAGAGAATCTCTTAATGCTAAAGGTGTTTACATTGCATACTTTCATAATGGTGGTAAGTTCTGTAATGGTATTAATATGGATAAGTTTACTGTTATCGCAGAAGATTACGATATTAGTATTACAGATCCTTATAAGAATCGTTATAAGAATGTTCTTACTTCTATTATGCCTTATACTATTCTACGCTTATACAGAGATAGTAAGTACATTTTCCGTATGAGTGCTTTGACAAAGTATCATTCTAATATGTATGTTGGAGATCTTCGTTCACGTGGATGTAATACTGCTATTAGCATTCTTATTCGTGACTTGAAAACTGATATGCCTATTGGCTTTCTTAGTGCTGAATTCGAGCTTGACTTTGAACCTGACGCTGAAATGATGCAAACATTCTGGAAAAATCACAATCGTATTTCTCGCAATATGACTATGGTTATAGATGCGACAGAAGATACCATTAAAAACTAAAATACCATGACTGTTATTTACGCAAGAACTAGTCTGCCATCAAGGTGTGGTAGAGGTTTCAAAAATCAAAAGAACGTTATTAGAGTTACTAACCGGTATACTAATGCTGGTCCGTGGCACGGGGTTGTTCCAGTTAAGAATCGTCCTATTATGATTATAGGTGGTTCTGATACTCCTGAACTTGAATTATCTACTAATCTTCTTAAATTTATCCCTAGAGGTGAAACTAAGAAGCTTGGTATTACTACTAACAAATCTTGGCGAATTGTTTAATGTATTATTATGGCAACACTTAATCAATTAGGAAGTAAGATTTCTAATATATTAGGTAAGCCCGGTGATCATAGCATTCAAGAGAGAGCTAAAGATGCTTGTAAGGCACTCTTTGCTACTTTTATTCGTCAGAGTATTGAGCGCAATGGTGTAGATGAGGTGCTTAAAGTTAGCTTTAATGTTCCTCTTATCTGCGTTCCGCTTACCGATATAGAAAATACATATGCGGGAATTGGTGCTAAAGATATGGTTCTTACTACTGAGCATCGAGTTCCTACACCTTTACGTATGCCTAATGATGCACCTTTTCTTCATGTTTATACTCAACATGATGATGGGAGTCTTATTACATATAAGTACGCTAATAATAGCGTAGTTCCGCTCCTTACCACAGTCTATTCCCCTACTGGGGTTTGGGGAGTGTATCAAATCGTTAATGGTAAACTTAAAATTATTATCAAAAATACTCTCAAAAACTTTGAGATTGATGCTAAAAATTATAAGTTTGTAACAATCGTGTATGTAGCTGAAAATCCTGCTGAGGTTATCACTATGTATATGGAAGATGATGGTCAAGATATTGAACTTCCACTTCCTGCTGATATGATAGAACGTATAACTTATGAGGTTCTTAGAACTGAATTCGGTATTAAGCCTACAGAACACGAAGTTAAGATTATTAGTGATACAACTTATGCTCCTAATGATCCTAATGGTACTCAACGTTTAATCCATAATAAAGTAGAATAAACTATATGGAATCTATGCACTATTACCACGACTATCTCGAACAATGTTACAACACTATCGAGAAATTAAGTACTGATCTTCATAACATTTATGTTAGACGTAATAATCTAGCTAATATCTGTTATGCTAATCTGAATCTTCTTGAATCGAATGGAATAACTAAAGAGATTATTGATGATCTTATTTTAGGTAAACGAGTTAAAGGTGTTAAGCTCTTACGTAAACTTAATTGGAGTGACGAAGCTAAAGCAATATCTCTTCGTATTACGTTCAATCGTTTTGTTTATCTATCTACTATTCGTATTCCTAAACTTCTTGCTATTATTAGATATTACGATTGGATGTGTCGTATTCCTTATCCGATATTTAATCAAATACAAAGAGGTCTTAATAAGTCTCTAATTGAGAATCTTATTCGTGGTGATAGTGTTTCTTTAGGTACTTACATTGGTAAGTTTCAAGTTCAACGTGCTGTTGCTAGAGAATCTGTTGATTGGGCTGCTTCATTTCGTCTTAGAGATGAGATGATTGCTGCTGGTATCGAAGTTAAGAGTTTTCTTAATCCTTATGGTAAGAATTGGCACGTTAAATCTGATAATCCGTATTATTGGTTCTGTAAATGGATACGTCATAATATGGGTGTTGATGTTGTACCTAATCAAATATTCTATAAATTTAAACCTAATCATTGTCATGTAAACATTATGACTAGCGATAAGGTGCTTAGGCATAAATCTATAGAAGAAGTTATTAAAGCGGATAATCTTGCATTTGATGCTAAACTCAAATACATGATTGAACATGATAAAACTATTATGGATAGGTATCCGCCTACTAAAAGCAAAAGAGAACGTATTAAAAACAATGAAGTAGATGAATACATTAGACCAAAACTTGATTAGTTCTAGTGTTGTTATTCATAGGATTATAGAAGATTATGATGTTCATTCTATGGACTTTATGACTCGTATTCCTACTTGGATATGTGAAGCTCTTGCTGATTTAAATATTCAACAGCATCTTATTAATGTTGGTAAAGTTATCGATTTTGATGAGTATCGTTGTGAGATTCCAGAGGGTTGTGAGAATATACGTCTTGTTACAATTAATGGTAAACGTGCGGATTTTACTACTAATCCTGCTCCTTTTGAGCATGATGACGGAAATTATATACCGCTTGCCGTTTCATTCCCGATAGGAGTAAACCTTACAGAGAATGTCGTTTTTGACTTCATACGGACGATCTCCGGCAGTTTATATACATATTCGATTAACGGGTCGTATTTGCATCTGAATGTCAGAAAAGGCACGCTGGGCATCTTATTTCATGGGTTGCCAATGACACTTGACGAGATTCTTAAAATCAATGTTCCTCTTATACCTAATAATGATGTTCTTATTGATGCTCTAAAGAACTTTGTTATGATGCGTATTCTTCAACGTAATTACAGGCATCCTGTTTTAAATCTTAGAGATAGTAATCCTTATACTAATCCGGCACTTGCTTACGATAATGCTAAAATTAAAGTTCGCAATGCTTGTAATAGGCTTACTAAAGATAAACGTGATGATTGTAGTAGGTCGTTATTAAACTTTTTAAATATGAAAAATCATTATGTGAACGGCTATGAAAGTAAACGCAGGTCTTTACCCTAACGCAAATCCGTCATTAGTCAATAGTGATACTAAGTCTTATGCACTTAATGTTCTATATAACGAGGATGGTGAGACTCTTATCAATGAAAATGGATTTGAGAAACATCATGATTATTCTGATTATGGTCAGTGTATTGGCACCATTCCGATTCCCGTTGGAGTGGTGCTTTTTTTTGTTAATAGAAACGGTGCTAATCCTAGTGTACCTGACGGAGATTACATTATATGGCATAGTGATGAAACTATTGAAGGTGATATAAAGTATTCAGATGTTATTTATAAAGCTCCTCTGGTTGGCGATAGTACAGTTTTAAACTTTAGTGAAGATCGTCCTATTACTGGTGCTTATTCTTATAACAAAAATAATCATCTAATTATTACTTTTACAGAAGGTAATTCGACTGCTGCTAATGAAACTCGTTTGATGAATCTTAATACCTTTTGTGATGACTATAATCTTGCAAAAGACTATTCTGATGATACTACAACTATTTACAGCTTAGGTACTGATTTAACTAAAGAGAAACTATTGAATCTTATACCTGATGTTGAATATCCTACATTAACAGTTCAGTCTATTGATGGTGGTGGTTTACTTGCAGGCTCATATCAATTTGCTGTTGCATATAAACTTAAAACCGGAGATTATACTGACTATTCTTTGCTATCTCCTACATACTTTGCTGCACCTAAATACAATGAAAGTATTAAAGCTGGTCAGCTTACGTCTCGTAAGTTTCAAATTAATATTACTAATATAGATTCTCAGTTTGATGAATGTAAACTTGGTATTATCTATAAAGGCGAAGATGAAGAGAAAGCTTATGAGTATGAGAATATTGATATTAAAGGTAAAAATAGTACAACGGTTTATATCAGTGGTATCAATAGTTTAAATACAGTTACTCTTAATGATATTGTAATTGGTAATATTTCATATATTAAAGATCAAGCTCATACTAATTTTAATTCACAACTTATTCGTGCTAATGTTAGTATGAATGATATTACTGGTCTTGACAAGCATATCAAAGATAAAAATCTATGTACTGCTAATGGTCTTAATGGTACTGGTAATATTAAAATTAAAGAAGAATTATTCAAATCTGTTGGTGATAAAGGTGACTTTGAAAAGAAAGATCTTTCTAATGATACTTGTATCAAAGATAATGAATACTACTTCTTATATTTAGGTCTTATTGATTATAAAGGTAAACTTATTAATGTTTATCCTATTTATAACACTCAAAAGAGTAGTTATTATTTCAAGACTTCTAATTTCAATATGACCGGTAGTGACGGTGCTGTTAAACATCGTATGTTTAGATTTAAATTCGATCCTACAGATTTCTTTTCTAAACTATTTAAAGATACTACTAAAATTGAAACCGCTGATGGTCTTGAAGAAGTTGGAATTATTGCTCGTAAACAAATTAAATCTTGGGTTGTTTACATGGCGCAACCTAATAGTTCCAATAGTAATTGGTGTTGTCAATCGCTTGTTGTTCGAGATTTAGCTTATTCTAATGTAGTTGGTAATAACTATAAAGGGGCTTTTGCTTCTCGTGATAGATATAGACTTTATCCTCTTGAATATCTGATTGAAAAAAAGACTATGCCACAAGTTAAAGCTTATAGTGTTCGTAGTGCTTATGAACGTATGACTTGGAGGCATTGTTTTAATCGTCAAAAGAATGATACTAAAAATGAGAAAGGGGATAGTTCTAATTTATGGGACGAAGGTGGTGATTTGATTCAATCAGTTCTTCTTTCTGATTCGCTTATTGTTAATGGTAGACTTAATGGACCTACTATTAAACCTGAATTTATTGCTAATAATAATTCAGCCGTTTCAAATATAGCTGCTGATTCTAGTTATAAATTTAGTAAAAATGATGGTCTCGATGATAACGCTATGTTTGATAGTAAATATTATCCAAATGAATGGAATAATAAAAGTTATCAACGTGTTACTATTACTTATGAAAATGGTGACTTACTAGATCCCGGATTTGAATATAACAAAATATGTAAAGATTATTCTGCTGCTGGTGAATGGAAAGGTGATGATAATCCAAATAGTCATGGGGATGATAGAACTGTTGCAAGATTTCAATGGTATTCTATCATTGAAAATAATCGTGCTATTATAGATTGTTATTATCATGATCGTAATGCAGATGATATATTCAAAACTATTGATGTTTATGCTCAGAATCTTTCTTGTATATCTCCTATTGTTAGAGTTGAATATCATCCTGTAACATATACCGCTACTACAAAAGCTCAATATCTCAAAGGTGATACATTTGTTGCATTTATAACTCAACGTTGTGTTGCTCCTGCGGCTGGTTTCCAACATGAAGGAGCTGGTGCTACTATCGCTAATTGTCATAGAATTATCATTAGTTATTTTATATTTAGTCGTATGAATCTTCAATGTCGTCATGATGGACTTGGAGTTAATAGTAGTGCTTATAAGATATTCGAACGTAATATTTCTAATACTGCCGAGAATGATATTGAGAAAGCTATTCGTTGGGCTCCTAAGAATAATTATTATCAAGAAGCTGATAACTTAGGTCATGTTAGTTATCCTATTGATAATTTTTGGAATACTGAGGATGGTAAGTGTTATGAGACTTCTATGAATTGGGATGGTTTTAAAGATGCTGTTATTATTAAAAAGATTGACGATATTAAAACCTTTCCTTCTCGCATTATACGTTCAGATGTTAATCCTAGTGAATCTACTGATATTGGTTGGCGTCGATATAAAGCTGATGCTTATAAAGATGTTTCAATTCAAAAAGGTGCTATCGAGAATGTTTTATCTGATGATATTGCTTTATATATTCAGCAACAATATACATTACTTGTAGCTGCAATTAAAGATACTCTAGGTAACAATGATGAAAATACAACTTATGTAGGTACTTCTGATTTGTTTCAACGTGAACCTAAAGAAATTATTTATAGCACTACTGGTAAAATTGGTTGTAACAATCGTTTTAGTGCTATTATTACGCATCGTGGTTATCTTGTTTGTGATGTCGAAAAAGGTGAGATTTATCTTGTTAAGAATGATCAAAGCGTAAGTGAATTATCCGATTTGGGCTTCAAAGAATGGTTTAAAGAGCATATCTACGCTAATGCTACTAATCCATTGTCGCATAGTGGATGTTTCTTTACATACGATGAAATGCACCAAAGATTTATATTCACTAATAAGATTATAGATAAAAACGGTGCTATTGACTTGTATAAGTCTTATTCTATCTCCTACTCATTAAAGACTAACTTATGGACGTCTTTTCACTCGTATATCGGAGATTATTCATACATTAACCGGCATGGAATCTTCTATATAACTAAAGGTTCTCTTTTTAAGACTGATGCTAAGAATAAAGGTATTTACTTTGATGATATTATTCATCCTAGTGTTGTTCAATTCATTTATGCTACCGAACCTACTATAAGTAAACTCTTTAAGCATATTGAATGGCGTAGTCAGCTTATTAATGGTCTTATGAATAATGAAGATAATATACGTTATCTCTATAATAAAACTATTGATTGGTTGATGTTTCATACTGATGTTCAGTGTACAGGTCTTATGCCTATGAGTGTTAGTCCTATTTGGTGGGATAATGAAACTCTTAAATATAAAGCTGGTCGTTATCTTTGGAATCGTATTGAAGACTTCGTTGAAAATGATCATGGTCAATGGAATCCTAATCCTAATCTTATTAATTTTATGGATAAAGATGCTATTGAGACTCTTATTGAACTTTCAGCTAAATATCAAAAGCCTTGGTATGATATTGCTAAGTTTCATAATGCTTGGACTTATATAACTATGATATATGAGAATAAGTTCTTTAGTCAAGAAGCTGATGATTATGTAGATGATATTACTAAATATCCTGACGCTACTCAGCTTGATTTAAGACTTACTAATATTGAAGTTATGATTGATAAAGATACTCGTTTATAATTAGTGTTGCTCTTTAACGCTCTCCAGACCCCGGTAGGGAAAGGGCTTGTGGTAAGGAGCAACATTCTGCTAATACTTGTGATATGCCTGATAAAAATAAAGCTAAACCTAAGTATAAGAGTATTCCTAAATTTAATCATAATAATGCTTCTGCTATTTACAATATAGCTCGTAAACTTGGAGCTAATGATACTTTAGCGAGAGCTATTTTAGGTGTTACTCATGTGGAAACTTATCCTGTTAGCAAATATGTTAAAGGTGATGTTTGGGATTATAAAAATCATGTTATTGAAAGAGCTTTCTCTGCTCGTCCTTATACTAGAGGTCTCTTTCATTATGATATGATGGGTCCATCTTCTGATGAACAAAAGAAAGCTGCTAAAGCTAAAGGTGAATATCCTTTTAAGAATATCTATCGTGATGATACTACTTGGGGATATTATCAGAAGTTTCTTAAAGATAATAATCTTATTGATAGTCCCGAAGCTCAAATAGGTTTTCATCTTATTAAATATAGTGGTCTTAAGTCTACAGGTAAAGGGCTTAAAGAACTAAATAAAATGTCTCTTAATGATGCTGTTAAAACTTTAGATAAAGCTCAAAAGCATAATAATGCTAACGGTTTTAAACAAGCATTAGAAAGAGCTAAAATGCTTGAGGATTGGACTCCTACTAAAGACTATTATGGTGAAGTAGATGAGATTGATTCTCCTAATGTTATTGATTTTAATGAATTAAAACATGGTGGTATGATTAAAAACATTTCAACTCTTAAAGCTTACCCTCGTCGACGTAGATATGCTGGTGGAGGTGAAGTTGCATTTAGAGATAGATTCGGGGATGTTCAAGGTCATAGTTATGGAGCCGAGAAAGGTATTCAAGGAGCTTCTACAATGTCTGGTTTAAGTACCGGTGCTACTATTGGTGGTGGACTTGGAGCTGGAGTTACTGCTGCGGCAGCTGCTGGATCTTCTGCGTTAGCTGGTACAACTCTTGGAGCTTGGGCAGGTCCTATTGGTATGGCAGCAGGTGCTATTATTGGTGGTATTATTGGACTGTTTGGAGGTCGTCGTAAGAAACGTAAGGCTAAAAAAGCTGCTGAAGAAGCTGATAGACAACGTCAGATTGTTGCAGGCAATGAACGTATTCTTCAAGATGAACTTAAATTATCCAACACTGCTCAACAAGAAGGTGCTCTTGATATATATGGTGACTCTAATATTACAGGTGTTACCGGTTATCAAGATAATGCTAGCTTCAGTGATGACTTAGTTCAACCTACTGTTCAAGGTACCCCGTTTGGTAATGTTGATCCTAGTTCTGCTTTTGGTAGAATTGCCGCTCGTTGTGGTGGAAGACTTAAACGTAAACGTTGTGGTGGTAAAGCTAGACGTTATGCTGACGGTGGTATGATTGAAGAAACGTCTTCCAATACCGCAGAAGTTAATGGTCCTTCTCATGAACAAGGTGGTGTTCCTTATGGACCTAATGCAGAAGTAGAAGGTGGTGAAGTTCTTATGACTGACGCAGATAATGCTTATGTATTCTCTGATACTTTAAAGTATAATGGAACTACATTTGCTGATCTTGCTAAACCTCTTATGAAACATAAAGGTTATCTTGAAAGTTCTCTTCCGGTTAAATCTATGATGCTTGGTAGAATGCTTTCTCTAACTGACCGTAGTACTTATGCAATTGATCGTAATACTAATGGTCGTAACGCTGAGAAAGCTAATGCCGATCTTCAAAGAACTAATGCTCAAATTGCTGCAATTCAAAATGAACTCGCACAACTCTATAATCTTCAAGAAAGTATGAAAGCTGAATCTGGTATGGAAGCTGAACCTATTGAAGCACGTTGTGGCGGTAAAATTAGAAGATATTATGATGGTGGTCAAATTGTTAATAGCTTTGTTCCTATTTATGATATTCAACGGAATAATAGTGGGAGTTCTATTACGGGACAAGAAGTAACTTTTACATCTAATGATAAAACTCAAATTCAAAATCCTTTAACTACTATTCAACAAGGTTTGCGTTGTGGTGGTAGAACTCGCAAATATGCTGGTGGTGGTTTTATAAGTCCAGGATTTGTTTCTGAAGTTGGTGGTAATCTTATTGGTGGTATAAGTCAACTTATAACTAATAAAGGTTTAATTGATCGTATGGAAAGTATGCGAGTTCCTGAGACTCCTCTTATGGATCGTATAGAACTAGAAACTGATATAAACACTGACGCTGAAATTGGAGATATTAATAATACTGTTCGTAGTCTTGAAAAATATATTACAAGTAACAGTTCTAATTCTCAAGTTGCTCGTCAGTCTATATTGCTTGCTAGAACTCAAGGTTCTCGTATGCGTAGTAGAGTTAAACAAGATGAACATAATAAAGAAGTTGAGCTTCGTAATCGTTCTCGTATGGCTAACGCTGAAATTGCTGCTAGAAATAGTCAAATTAGAGCTGAGAATGAAGCTAATAAGTTTAATCATCAAATGGAGATTGTTCAACGTAGAAGTCAACAAGGAGCTGCTATTGGCGATATGATTGCTAGTTTAGGACGCTCTATTGGTACTGCTTATCAATCTAAATTTGATATGGAGAACTTACAAACTGCTAATCTTATTAGTGTTCTTAAAGATGATAAATCTAGGGATTATATTTTCGATAATATACCTAAAGATACTCTTATGCGAATGTTTGGAATTAGTAGTCTTAAAGATCTTAAAAAGATTCAAGGCGGTTCTACTGTTCCTAAACGTTCACTTCGTACTAAACGTTTAAACAAAAGAGGTTCTGTTGTTCCTGATGCTGTTACTATGCCGGATTACTATTATAATTTTGCATAATGCTATACGTTTTATACATATTGACTTAAATCCTACACCCTCTATCGTTAATTCGGTAGAGGGTATTGTTGTTTATAATAACTTACATGATATGGCAGTTAGACTAAAATATGCTGATCTTACTTATGTCAAGCAACCTGATGCTAGACCTCTGGACTTGACGTCATTTAGAGAAGCTGGTGCAGCTATAACAGCTGCTGCTGATAATCTGCAAGAACGTGCTATTCGCAATGAAAACGCATATAATGAAATGGCTATTAAGATGTCTGAATATAATGCGATTCAAGGTGTAGATGAAGAAGCTCTTGCAGGTAAAATTAATGAAACTCAAGAACACATTAAAGCTAAAGTTGATGAAGATGGAGGATGGTTCTTTGCTGATACAGCTGTTAGTGATGGTGCTCGCAAGTTTCTTACTGATGAAGGTGTTAAAACAATTCTAAGTAATAAAGCTCAATTTGATGCTCTTATGCAACAAAATGAAGCTAGTGATGCTCCTGAAGAATACAAAGCTGCAAATAGAGCTATGATTCTTGAGAAGTTTAATAAAGCTGGTGGTAGTCTAGGTGGTAATGGTAAACAAGCAATTACTGCATTTGGTACTGCTCTCGGTAAAGGTCACGATCGTTCTATATATCAAAAAGAGCTTCTTGAAATGATGAAAGCATGGAAAGCTGATAAGCGTTCTGTATTTAATGCTGAATTTATTAAAGATGCTACTGATTTGATAAACCTTCCCGGTACATCTGAACAAGTACAAGCTACTGTTCAAAAGATTATTGCTGATAGAGGTGGTAATCTTTCCGGTGTTCTTACTCGTGATAGTACAATTGAATCTGTAACAGAAGATGAGATTCGCGAGGTATTCACTGCGGTTCTATCAGCTAAACCTGAATTTAGAACAGCTATGGCTAAAGAAGCTGAAATTGATAAGTGGCTTAATAGTAAACAAGGTGGTACTAATAGTTCACTTGTAACTAACGCTCTTAAACAATATGTTGCTACTGACCCTAAGATGCAACAAAGTATGTTATCATCTTCTGATTTTACTAAGCTAACTAAAAAGCAACAAGCTATCGCTTTACAAGATCCTGCTGTTATTCAAAAGTATATTGATCAAGGTATGGCAAATAGTATGAGTGCTTTGCAGCAACAACCTAATGAATCTGATGAAGCTTATCAAATTCGTATAGGTGCTACTTATAATAAAATCTATACAGAGCAAAATATAAGTTCATTACTGAATATGGCTAAGATTGGTGCTTATACTTCTGTTGAAAGTAAGACTGATGTTAAGTGGTTTGATAATCTTCTTATTGATTCTCTTAAAGCTAAAAGAGAACAACTTGAAAAGATTAAAGGTCAAATGACTGAATCTATTGGTTTTACTAGAGCTAATCTTCCGGGTAATGCTATGATAGCTGTAGTAGATGCAAATATTAAAACAGCTACAGAAGCTTTAGATAATGCTAAGGCTACTATGGCTAAATATGAAGGTGCAGAAGATGATCAATCTCGTTATCTTTATCAACAAGCTGAAAAGTCTTATATTGATGCTCAAAACATTATTCAACAAAATAATGCTATTTATGATTCAATGTTTAGACAACTTGATGGTAATAATCCTGATCATAGTGAAGTTATCGAAGATACTAAAGCTGAACTTTTAAGTTATTACCGAGGAGATAATAAAGATGAACTTGCAGCTGCTATTAAAAGTCTTAAACGTCCAGAAGATATAATTAATACTTTCTTACGATACGGTGAAGGTGCTGAATTGAAAGACTTTAGAGCTAGCTTATCTTATACTGGATTTATAGATAAAGGTAAAGTTGATAAAAGTAATCTTACTAGATACTTTTTAACTGCTGCAAATAATGTAGGTATTAAACCACAAACAACACCTATTACTCTATTTACTCCTATTAGTAATAACAAAGCTGCATTCAGTGATGCACTTGATGGTGTTGCTAGACTTCTCGAAGATAACGCTGGTATTTGGAACTTTGCTACTGCAAGTCTTGGCGATGATCCTGAAAATGCTAAGTTCTTAGAAAAAGTTATCGGTATGCCTTTGACTTCTAGTGAAGATTTTAAAGATATATTTAGTTCTCGTAAGAGTGGTTCTGGTAATAACGCTGTATATCAGATGTCAGCTAGAAATTTATCTATTGGTTCTGATGCTACAGGTCGTCTATATTTGAAAGTTACTATACCTGCTCAAGGTGATAATCAAGTTCCTAGAGAAGCTATATTATATACTGATGATGATGGTGCTAATATGGCTCTTAGAGACGCTATGCGAAAAGGTGCTCAATGTTCATACAATCAAGCTATGACTAATCCTTATGACGCTTATCAAAGACAAACTGCTAATGAGATTATGGCGTTTAGTGGAAATATTGAACAGCTTGGTGCAGATCTTTCTCGTATTACTAATCCTCAAGAACGTTCTCTAAATAAATTTAATACTATTGGAGATCAAATAGTAAGTAATGTATCTCAAGCTCTTGATGTTATTACTAATGATACTAATATTGATCCTCGTGGTAACTATTATCCTATAACATCTGGTGATTTTAAATATAATATTACTAAGCATCCTAGTGGTACTTATAGTGTTAATGTTCAAAAATATAATCCAGCTTTGAATCGTTACGTTAATATTGAATACGCTAAAGGTTCTTTAAATTATTCTTTTGCTGATAATGTTTCTTTACGTAACAACTTACCTGCATTAATATACAAACTTAATCACGGCAATGAACTTAAAGAAAACTTCATTCCTACTCAATATCTTACTCCTCAGCAAAAGAGTGCTTATGATGTTTCTTATTGGTCTAATGATCCTCTTATGTTAAGATAATATGCCTAACGATAAAACGTATGAAGCAATACCTCTATTTGGAGAGGATGGCAAGATTCAATATAATGGTGAAGTTAAACCTATATTTGATCAAATAGGTTCTCAATCACCAGATAATCGTATGGATAATGACGAATATCTGAATCTTACCAAAAAGCATAACGGTAGCATAGGTATTACTCCTAGTAACTATCGTAATTATGTAGAGAGTCGTGCGAGAAATCAATCTACTTGGAATCGTATTGGTAACTCTCTTGTTCAAACTGTTGGAGAAATAATTGGAGGTACAATAGAAAGTGCGGGTTCATTACTCGCACTTCCTGCTAAACTTGTGGGAAGTGATGAAGCTTATACTCGTAACTTCTTAGAACGAATTGGTAATTCTATTAATGAAGGTACTAGAGAAGCATTTCCTATTTATATGACTGAACAAGCTCAACATGGTAGTTTGTTAGATCGTATGGGTGGAGGTGGTTATTGGGCGTCTATGGTTCCCTCTATATTAGGTAGTGCTGCTAGTATAATGCTACCTGCTCGTGGTGCTTCTTTATTACTTGGAAAAGCCTTTAGAGGTGCTGTGAATCTCGGAAGTAAATCTAAATACGTTAAAGATGTATTTGGTATTGCTAATGAAATGCAAAAAGCAAAAGCTCTAAGTGGTGCTAGTAAAATCGCTGATATTTATGGTTCTGCTGTAATTAGTAGAGTACTTGATTCTTCACGTGAAGCCTATGGTACTTATGAACAAGAACGTGAATGGTTTCTTAATAATTATAAGAACTATGTTGAACGTGATGAAAATGGCAATGCTATTCTTAAAGCTCCGGGATTAGAAGAGGTTCCTCTAAACGATACTAACATTGAAAGTATTGCCGATAGATATGCAGATAATGCAGCTTCTAAAGGTTATTGGAGATCTATGTCTAATATAGCTTATGATGTAGTTGAGTGGATGAATATCTTAGGTACTGCTAAAACTCTTACTAAAGCTACTAGAGATAACATTCGTAAAGCTATGGCAACGGGTGATAAATTTGCTATAGTTCGTACATTAAATGCTATACCTAATGCTGATAGAAGTCAAATTCTTAGAGCTATTGGAGGTTTCGCTGGAGGTTCTCTTGCTGAAATGGCAGATGAAATGACTATGAGTATTGCGATGCAAGAAGGTACTCATGCAGCTCGTAAAGATTTTGGTTTGCTTTCTGATACTGATGCTCTTACTGATTTTAGCATGAGAGCTGGTAGTTATCTTAAAGATCCTGATATTTGGACTGAAGGTATTGGAGGTCTTTTAGGTGGTGCCGGTATGCAAGCTATAATGCCATTTATTGAAACTAAGATTAATAAACGTGGTATTGAAAGAGAGCATGAATATCTTAAAGGTATTGAACGAGCTACAGAAGCTATGCGTTCAGGTCTTGACGGTATTGTTGAATCTCTTGCAGAAGGTGATATAGTTGGTGCTAAACTAAAAGAACAAGAAGCTATTCTTAATCAAGTTGCAGCTAATAGTCTTGACGGTTCACTTGAGTTCTATAAAGAGATGCTTAGAAATATGAGTGCTTCTCTTAAAGAAATTCAATCTATTAAAGATAGAAGAGATAGAGGTGAAGCTATTAGTGCCGAAGAACAAATTGCACTTGATAAAGGTGAATCTCTACTAGCAAATGCTAATTACTTTGAACAGACTCTTAATAAGATTGAAGCTGTTGAAGATATTTATAATAAGCATTTCGATGCGGTCAATGGTACTACCGACAAAAATCTCTATGAATATCAACGCCGTATTGCTACTCTTGAAGCTCAGAAAAGACTTAATGAACTAGAACTCGAAGCTATTACAGCTAATCCTGCTGAATATCAAAAGCGGGCTGCTGAATCTAAAGAATATCTTAGTAATTATGTTGATTCTAAATATACAGATGATGCTATTCGTATAGCTAAGAAAGCCGATATAAACACTTATGCTGAAAACAATGCAACTCTCGAAGATGCTAAAGCTGCATTAAGTGTTTACGATAAAATGATTGCTAGTCTTAAGAAGCAAATTGCTGAACTTGAAAATGCAATCACTAATGCTCCTAAAGATGCTACTGCTGAGCAATTGCTAGGTCTTAAAATAGCTCTTAAAGGTGCTAATAGTAAACTCGAATCTTATAATAAAACTCTTAGTGATATTAGTAATATTCGAGATACAGCAACTAAAAATATTGAAGCTCTTAATTTAAATAAAGATGATAAAGAGGCTGCTCAACAAGCTAGAACTCTTTTATCTAATCTTACTAATCCAGAAGAAGCTAAACGATTCTATGAAAATAGAAGAACTGCTATTAATGCTGAACTTGATTATTATCGTAATGGTAATGGATTTGAAGATATTAAAGATCAAATCAAATTATATGAAGATGAAATCAAAGCCTCTACTGATAAAGATCTAACTGATGAACTTAATACGTATCAAACTTCTGAAGCTTTACAAGCGGATGAATCAAAGTTCTCTGATTCAGACACAAGAAAAGCTGCATATAATGCCCGTCTTGCTAGACTACAAAGACAAGAATCTGACACTAAAGCCGCTAACGCTCGTAGAGAAGCTGCACTTAAAGCAGAACAAGAACGTCAAGCGAGACAACAAGAAGAACGTGATGCGCTTGCAACAGAAGAAGATTCAAATGCTGCACCGATAGGTAGTGGTACATTCGGTAGATCTTATAGAGAATTTGAAGGTATTAAACCTTTATCCAATGAAGCTTCTAGTCTCTATAATGCTCTTATGTCTGAATCTCAAGTTACAGATTCACCTCTTGCTAACGTTATTGAGAATAGACGTAAAAGCAAATCTCTTACTTCTAAAGATGCAATGCTTCTTGAAGAAATTAAAGAGTTTAATGATGCTACTAATAGAGCTTTAGATAATTCATTTGATACACTTACGACTACAAATCTTAAATGGATTGTTACTCGTATTGCTGCTAAATACTCTATATTCGATAATATATTCTTTGGTCGTAGATTCAATTGGATTGATGCTGTTACTAAAACTGAAGTTGAATATGCACCTAGTGTAAATAACGGTGATCTTAGTGCTGAACTTAATAGTTATTTGTGGCATCTCAGTCGTTATACTGCTCAGGTTCTTGAACAAAGTGGTAGACCTCTGCCTAGTTTCCTAGCTGATGTTCACTTTGGTTTAAGTGAGACTACAAAAACTGATATTAATACTCTTACTAATAAAATTATGCAGGAAGCTAAGAGTATGCAAACTAAATTTGATATTATCAATAATACTATAGAAGATAACTTAGGTCGTAAGAATCCTAAATATGCTTTGTATGTATCTATTGGTGGTGTTGAATATAGAGTGCTTAATACTCCGAATCCTCGTAAAGATGTTGGTATTGTTATTGAAGGTTTTGAGAATCAACTTAATCGTTATGTGCTTACTCCCGCTAATATGGCAACTCCTAACGATGATTATATTCTCATTGCTAGACAAACACAAAGCTCCGCTCCTGACCAGTCCTTGCCTCCTACCGGGGGCTACAAAGCTCAACAGAGTTCCACTGATGAAACTATTGCTCCTAAAACTGAGGTTATAGAGACTGTTTCTAGTGCTAATGGTATTCCTATTGAATTTGTAAGTGATGAAAGTTCTACTAATACCGATGATGCGCCAATCGAGTTTGTGACGGCTTCAAATCAGCCCCTTATAGACTTCAAAATAGAGGGTATTGATACTAAATCCATGCTTGAATTTTTAACGTCTCTAATGAGCCAAGAGGGGGTAAATTTGGCACTATTCGACACGGATTTGATAAACGCCTTAGTGCTTATTCCGAAGCTGCTTAGAAACACTAAAGTTGGTAGTAAGTATGCTTCTGATGCTTATATTAAAGCTCTAATGAATAAGTACTTTACAGACGCTAAACTTACCGGTGTTGAAACTAAGATTATTGAAACTGCTAAGAAAGTCGCAGCTGCTGTTAGTATTAATATCGATGAAGGGGGAAATTCAATTCGATTGAATACTGCTGAAAACTGTCGTAATGCTATCAATGCTCTTAATAATCTTAAGAGTTTATATAAAGATGAATCTAAATGGCAGTCAGATATGCAATCTCTTACGGATGCTCTGAATACTGTTTATGAATCTGATCTTGTTGCTAAGTTTGCACAAGTTCTTACTCAATCTACAGATTATAATTCTGATGCCATTGCTATACGTCTTGATGAAACTCTTCATAACAAATTTGCTATGATTGCTCAAGACTTAGGTGGTATCTTTGTTGATAATTTTAATCTCTTTGGTACACTTGTTGCTTTTATTAGTGATAGAAGTGGTTTTAGAATTAATAAGATTAACTATTATGATCTTGTTAATGGTATGCGTGAATATCGTGGTGATAACTACAAAGAACTCATACCTGAAATCATGTCTATTATGAATATCACTAATTATCTTCATAATGAATTTAAGAATAGACGTGATTATTATAGTGCTAGATTTGCAGTAACTAAAGATGCTACTTATAAAGAGCTTTATAATAATTATGCTTTCTTCTATGATCTTATAGATGTTGCTCCTACTAATGGTCTACCTCTAACAGAAGCTCAAGTTCTTGATTTTATTAATCGTACACCTGAGATTAAAGGTAGAACATATCACGAAGGTCTTGATATTAACTTTAGTCCTAACGGTGCTCCAGAGAATATTCTAGGTAATAGTACTGCTACTAACTTAGGTATCTATGAGTTACTCGATGATATTAAAGAAGGTGATGAGGTTACTGTAGTTCAAACTGATTTAGAAGAGAATCCTAATAGAGCTTCTTATGATGTTGTAATGAATCGTAATGGTAAAGAATATAAATTAGGTTCTATTCCTAAACTCGAAACTATTACAAATGGTATAGCATATACAGTTCAAGGTGCAAATGGCGTATATTATCCACGTAAATTTGCATTTACTGATGATATGGCTAAAACATTTGCTGAATATCAAAGAGAGCTATTTAGATTCATGTATCATTACGATATTGCTTTTAATCCTCGTAATAATATATCTGCTAAAGATAGAGAAAACTCTGAACGTAACATTGATATTATCTTTGATCAATTTAGAAAAGATCGCTTTAAAAAGCTAATGGATACTCTTAAAGAACTTGTGTATTCTAATCTTACATCTAAGCAGATTAAAGATATTATGGATAGTCAAACAATGATTGGAGTTGTTGATTCTGAATATACAGGTGATACTGACGGTGAAATCTCTATTGATAATGTAGCTCTTTCATTTAATCAAATATATCAAATTTGTACTGATTTATTTCCTGCTTCTAGGATTAATCATTCAAATATGGATAGTATTATGAATGCTACGGCTATTACGAAACATTTCAATGACGCTGTTAATCGTCATGAAATGATCTTCCGTAATAATCAAGCTATTCGTAATGATATTCGCTTTACAGGTTCTAATACTTTTAGAATAAGTCATATTAGTGCTGGTAGAATACTAATTAATGATGAAGCTCGCAACGAAGATCATGAAGCTAAACATGGATTACCTATTATGCATCATCGTAATTCTTTATTAGATTCTATTAAGCCTACTAAAGATGTTCTTGATTCTAAAGGTAAACCTAGAGTTCAAATACTAGCTATTGATGAGAATGGTATTGGTAGAGATCCTAAAACTGGAGGTATTGTTCAAAATATAGATAAATTTGCAACACCTCATGTAGCTGATACTTTTATTGGTAATAGACGTCATGAAGTTGTTGTTATACCTCAAACTGATTCACTTAATACTGTATTCCCTATATATCCTAATACTATTATGGGTTCTATCACTGATAAAACAGAAGAAGCTCGTATTAGTAAATTAGGTAAATATACAAAATATATTGGTGATGCTATTAAAGAAATTCTTGCTCTTAATATCGGTAATATAACCGAAGCTAGACTTGATATTTCTAATAGACTTCAAAATATTATTATATGTAATGAACGTAGTAGTGCTGTTCAAGATGATATTTATTTTCAATCTGGTAATAATGGTGATGGTAGTAAACGTTATGTAATGCTCAAAGCTGTTCTTGGTGATGGTAAAGGTAAAGAAGCTTATCATAAGTTTATTCAAACTACTATTGATGGACGTGACGCCGTTATTCATTATACTTCTAGTAATAAACTTGATGTTGCTAACTATAATGGTGCTTTAAATCATCCTAGTTATCCACATACTGTTTATTACTTAGATACTCCTGCTGATGTTCAAAAGTTTAATAATAAACTTAATAGTATAATTCCTAATCTAGTTCGTCAATTCGGTCTTAAAGATGGAGTTGCTGTAGCTAAAGATTCTACTGGTAGTTCTTATACTACTGGATATACAGATCCAGTTACAGGCGAACGTTATGAAGATATATATGACTATTATATGGCAACTAATGCTAGATATTCAGATGTAGCTTCAGTTAAAGATAGATATGGAAATGTTGTAAGTAATGTTACTATTGCTGGAAATGCCCCTATTAAATTTTCTATTGCAACTAAAGCATTTGATACTAAAACTGATGTTCCTCAGCGTTTCTATGATCCCGTTGAATTGCTTAAAACAGTTCAAGATGCTGATCGTTATAAAGAAGATTGGTCTAGTATCTCTAAACTTGCTAATATACTTGAATATGAAGCTGGTATTAATCCAGTTTATATTAAGCATAATGTAAGTGAAGCTAAGATTAATATTGAAAGCGAAGGTTATACTGATCCTGTTAAAATTGCTGATGATGGTTTTTATCGTAATCAATTTAGGATTGATATTAACTACAATTATGATCATGCTAATCGTAAGGAACATCAAGGTTATTTAACTCGTACTCTAGCTCATGAGATGATTCATACTTATATTATGAAATTCTTTAATGCTACTCATCGAGATATTAATAATCCTGAATTACTTGCTAAACGTGAAGCTCTTATTGATTATAATAATAAAGAATGGCAAGAGTGGTTTGCTGATTTTAATCAAGCTGTTATAAATACTCGTGCTGAACTTACAGGTAAAACTGATTTAAATGATCGTGAGAGATTTTTAAAGGATATGCTTAGTGATAAAGGTATTGCTAATAGATTTATTGAAATTGTTAGTCAAGAAATCTCTAGTATATCTGAATCTATTGATACTAAACTTAAAGATCGTGTTAAAGGTGCTAAGAATGTTATCAATGGTAAAGATGCTATCTCTGAAATTGTTACTTATGCTTTAACCGATCCTCGTATTTTTAGACTTCTCAATGAACTCCATTCTACTACTGAACGTGTTAAAGGTTCTGAGAATCTTGAAACTCCTACGTTTTGGGAGAAGTTTAAACGAGTTCTTCTTAATATATTTGAGAAGATTTTTGGTTTCAAAGATACTGAAGTTAAAACTGATTCTCTTATGGAACGTTTTAATGATGTTCTTAATAGAATCTATAATAAAGACTTTAGAGATATGGAACCTGATGGTATTACTTATGGTATTCGGACGAACTCTCCAGTCCCCGGTAGAGAAGGAGCTGTGGAAAGGAGCGGAACGTCTGCTACATCTACTGTTGAATCTACGACTACAGAAGTTCAAAATGCTGTTAATACAGCTGCGAATGGTGATGCAAATGCTACAGCTGAATCTCCTACGCAAACTACTCCTCGTCGTAGGGCTAGACTTGGTACTAGTTCCAATAGTAATATCAAAGCTGCACAAGTTCTCGAAGCTGTAAAATATTTACATGATTCGGTTGATAGCTTGAATAAAAATAGTAACTTAGATGAAACTAATAAACGTATTTGTTAAACGTATAAAACTTCTACTATGGGTTTAGATTGTAATATTATCCCTCAGATTAAAGTTGGTGATAGCTATATTGATAGTAAGTGTTTTCAAGATCTATGGGATAGGGCAAAAAAGCTCTATCCTAATGATCCTGTTAAGGCACGTGCTATGGCTAAAGCTGATTATGAAGCTCTTAAATCTGTTTCTTTTACATCCGAGTATGGGGACTGGGTTTTGCTTCGTGCTGTCCAAAATGCAGGACTAACAGACGCCCAATTTGCCACTTTTCAGAGCGTTTACGGCAATAATATAGATCGCTTGACCAAAAGTATTACTGTACCATTAAACGAGCAGGGAGAGCCGGAAATAAGGTCATTTCATAAATACACTGCTGCTAAGAAAGCACAAGTTCTGTATGATGACGGTTATCCTTTTATTGCTGATAGTGAGCAAATGTATTTAAATCGTATTTTTGCTGCTATCGCTTTTAGACTTGAACCTCAATTCAAGAATCTTACTTACAAAGATTTTAAGAATGGTGTTACAATTCGTTCTTTAATTGCTACTGTATTGCGTCAGTATGCTCAAAATGATAATCCTGACGTTGGTTATTTAGGATTTGCAGCTCAATATAATAATCGTCTTGATGAACTCGAAGCTGCTGGAGTTGCTGACGAAATTATAGATAATGATCCTCTTCTTATCAGTTATGAAAGTAAGATGAATAATCTTCTCAAACTTGCAGATCAACTTGATAATCTTGATGATCAAGGTATTTGGCAGAGTTTCATTAATTATTATAAAGCTGAATTTATGGCTGATATTAATGACTTCGATGTTGAAGACCACATGACTATGGGAGAGATTAATGGTGTTTCTATGACTGATGAACAAAATATTAATAAGTCTCGGAATAATTCTCTTCAATTTAAAGTTGATCGTAAGAATACTGCTTCTTCTCGATTCAAACGAATGCTTACAGAAATGATTTATAATAATCAAAGTAATCTGTTTGCTACGCTTGAAGATTCTCAATTTAATGGTACTGCTTCGTATTATAATAAATATGGTTTAGCAATGCCGTTTGATATTAATGTTCTTTGGAACTCTTTGATTGATGCTACTCGTTATGCAGCTAATAAAGAAGAACTTATAAATAGTCTTAAAGTTACTTCTGAATCTGTTTATAATGGTCAACTTAAACCTATTATTGATCAAATTGAGATTCTTCCAAATGATGATGCTAGTACTATTGAACGTAAAGAAATATTCTACAATATGTACATGGCATCTGTTGATATGGCTACGACTGTTGTTACTCAAAGTGAGACTATGAGTTACAATATGTCAGAAAGCGATTATAGTCTTGCTTATTCTGTTAAAGAGAGTAATCGTCAATCGTTTGCTACTACTAATATTTATAATCAATATCGTAGTATTCTTAGTAATAAGTTTCAATATGTTGGTAGTCGTGCCGCTGTTCAGTATGATATTAATGCTATATATAAAACTGGTAAATCTATTACTGATAAAGTAAATACTTTACTGTATAAATCTAACAATGTTGGTATTAATTGGTCTCCTAATACTATATTTAATTATTTATCTATTAAATTTAGTGTTCCTTTTGATGTAATTAAAGCTTTATATTATGACGGAAATGATGATAGTAAAGTTAATAAACTTGTATATCAAAAAATTGAGACTGAGCTTGTTAATATTGATGGTGTATTCGATAAGATTCTTAATCAAATTAAAGCTAATGTTACTGATAAGCAAAGTGAAAAAGCTAAAGATCGTCAATCACGTAGAATCAAAAGATTGTTTTATGAAGGCTTCAAAGCAGGAGATGAAATTGATTCTGTTGTGGATGATATGCGTGGTCGTATTAATATTCTTGCAACTGTAGGTGGTTGTGACCCAGCTATTAAAGTTGATTTGTCTTACATTAATGTTCAAGGTGAACAAGAATATACTCCTGAGTTCTATAATCATATTACGTCAATGCTTCAAGGTATTGTTAATCGTATTGGTGAAGTTAATGTAGAACTCATGAAATATCGTTTCAATGATTTCTTAAAATCTAAAGGTACTAAATATCATCCTCTTATTTGGAATCTTGGTAATGGCATGGGCGGTGATGGTAAAGGTTTCTTTAATTTTAGAAAAGATGAAAATGGTAATGCTATACTTGATGAAAATGGTTATCGTATTCTTGATGCTGTAAATCCTGTAAATGTTGAAGCTGTTAAAGCTTTTCAATATGCTCGATTTAATGGTATGTCCAATCGTGATCAAGGTATTGGAATTCCTTATGTTGATATGCACGATTACATTTGGACACGTGATGTTATTCTTCGTCAATTCCAAGGTCGTTATTCATTACCTTCTGCTGATGCTTCTCGTATATATGAATTTGTAACTGGAAATACTCTTACTGAACCTAATGCTATTAAAAGAAGTCTTCCATTTAAACTTATAGATACCGACGGTACTTTCGTTAATTATCGAATAGCTCGTACTAATGATCTTGAATCTAATTATCTATTTCAACGTGTAAAAGATACTTTTCGTACTGAAATGGAAATGATGCTTGAAGCTAGACGTCTGCTATTTGATTATAATGCTAATACTCAAACTCTTTCTATTAAGAAAGAATTTCTTAGACCTGAAGATGATGTTCGTCAAGAATTTAATTCTTTAAGTTCAGATGAGCGTAGTAGAATGATTAGTGATCATAATGGTGATGCGGAAGCTGCTTTTAGAGATTTCTATGAAAGTCGTTCTTTTGATAAAGATATATTTGAAGGTCTTCAAGCTCCTATATTTTGGGATGGTAAAGTTCTTCTTAAAAACGGTAAGCCTACAGGTAATATCTTTAAGTTTGGTAATCTTAATTTTAGATATACTGATGCTAACGGCAATACTACTGTAAGAAGCATTATAGATTATATCGAAGATGCTTTTAATGAGCTTTATCCTGATGCCGCAAATTCATTCGGTAAATTCGAACCATTCATGATTTGTGGTGAAGATTTCAATACTGCTTACGGCGATGTTATTGATAATGCTTATATGCGAATGTTTGTTGATAGAATCAATAGTCATCTTCAAGATGCTTTTGATTATCTAGCTCCTATTAGAGATAATATTCAATCGACTCTTACATATAAGAATCAACTTAAAGCTCTTAATGAAACGCTTCCTGAAGATTATAAAAATGATCGTTATTGGGGTTATGTTGTTTCTAATCTTCTTTGTAATCATTACGTAGCTGATATAGCTATTCAAGAGATATTCACTGGTTATACTTTTGAATTTAAGAATGCTCTTGATTGGGCTAAGCGTGCATCTCAAGGTGTAAGACCGGGTTCTACTACTCGTTCTAATACTACATATACACAGATTGTTGTATCTGATGTTAATCTTAAAGATAATATGTTACAGAAGATGCTTGAACCATTTGCAAATGATAAAGCAACTTCTGATGAACTTAATAGACGCTTTGGTTCTAAGACTATTACAACTGCCGATGCTTTCAATGTTATTACACAAGATGAGTGTATTAGACGTTTCAAAGCTATGGGTGATTATGATAGTTTTACTTTACCTTCTGGTAGAACTTTAGCTGATATTGTTGCTGATGAGGATACACCTATTAGTCCTAGTGATTATGCACGTATTGTTGAACAGTTAAAGTATTACTTCTATAAACGTGGTAAGTCTACGCTTAATAATAGATTTAATACTGATATTGTGTTTTCGCATCAAGATAAGAATAGTACCCTTGTTATATTCAAACGTATGTACAAAGGTACTGGTTATGAAACTCTTTATGATTGGATGAAACAAGAAGGTATTGATTCTATTAACTTTGAATCTGGTCATAAAGTTGGTGGTATGCCTAAAGTTCAACTCTTTGATATATCTAGAGATATTGCAGTTGATTCTAAAGGTTTCCCTATTTTAGATGCAAATGGTAAATACACTTATACTAATGGTACAAAAGCTATTCTTAATATTCAGTATAATGAAGCTACCAAACGTCTTGAATTAAAAGGTTATCCTAAAGGTGTTGAAGATTTTAAACACACTCTTAGTCATAGTAACCTCTATATTCAACAACAAGTTCCTTCACATCTTATGGATGAAGAGAATAAGATTGGTACTCAGCTTCAAAAGCGTATTCTTGATGACCTTGTATTTAATGGAGATTATACTATAGGTAGTACTGTTCGTAAAGGTAAAACTGGAGATTATTCTTATGATGGTTCAGGAGCTTTTGAGTATTATCAGATGTTACTTTCTGCTAACGCAAATGATGAGATGTATCGTTTGTTGGCTGATTGGGGTGCTATTACTAATGACGGTAATATTAAATATACTTCAATTGAAACTGACGGTGGTCTCAGAAATGTTATCGGTGTTGATCTTGATTTAGTTCTTGCAGATCTTCGTAGATATTTTAATGAAACTGAAATTGATAGAAATTTCATAAAAGCTACTGTTGTTGTTAATGGTAAACCTTTTATACCTTTTTATCATCCTACGATTAAGAGTCGTATTGAATCAGTTCTATTAGCTCGTATTACACGTCGTGTTACTAATCTTAAACTTAAAGGTGCTCACGTTACTATTCAACCTGATACTTTTTTACAACCCGCTGCTGTTACGTTGGACAAAAAAGGGATTGTTGAAGGGACTCAAGCTAATGTTCAACGTATGTATCTTGAAGGTCAAATTAAGTTCTCTAATGATTATTGGCAATCTCGGGCTGAACTTAATGAAGATGGTACGATTAAAAGAGATGCTAACGGTACGCCTATAATTAAGAAAAATGCTGACTTTAAACTTCAAAGTGAATATTGGGAAACTAAAGCTGATGGTACTAAAGTCTTTCATCCTGCTGAGATTATACTTAATAACTGGGATTCTCGATTTAAATTAGATGCTAATGGTAATCTTGATTTGAATAGTGTTCCAGAGAATCTTAGAACGATGTTTGGTATTCGTATTCCTACTGAAGGTCATCAATCTATGTTTATCGCTAAAGTTGTAGGAGTTCTGAATAATGGTGCTAGTCAAGCTATAGTTCCTGAACATCTTGTTACTCGTACCAATTGGGACTACGATATTGATAGTATCTACTTATCTATGAAAGAATTTGACGTTATTGATGGACAATATGTTGAATATACTAAAAATAATAGTTATACTTATAAACGTCAATCTTTGGAATACGTTTCTGATGTTTACTTTAGTAAAACTAAAGATGCACTTAAAAACGCATATCTGAAAGAAAAGATTCCATTAGTTAATGAACTTGCAGATATTGATGCTAAAATCAATGCACAAGCTAGTATTGATGATTCTGTTATAAGACGCTTAAAGCAAGAATATAAAAATCTACAGCAACAACGCTTCTATTCAAAGAATGTATCTGAGCGTAATGCACTTGCTAAAGCTATGGAATTGAAGTCTTCCGAAATTGAAGCTTATAATGCTGCAAATATGAATCCGGCTATATCTGATGCAGAACTTAAAGTATTATATGATACTAAAGCTAGTATTGACTCTAAACTTAAAAAAGCTAAGAGTAATTATGATGCTAAATATGAGAAATTCATTAAAGAAACTGTTACTCCAAAATGGAATAGTCTTAATGAATATCGTCGTATGCCTAGAGCTGCTAAGGATAATGCTATAATTGATACTTGGATTGGTATTCACTCTGATATTAAGAATACTCTTAATAAAGAGAAACCCAATGAGTTTGATCATAGTAAAGCTGCTTCTGTTTATATAAATAGAATTGCTGGTTATGATAACTCTATGATGAATCAGCATTTTCTTATTGATCAGATTAAGATTCGTAATATTAATAATAATATTGCAGTTCTTAAAGGTCAATCCATTGCAGCGGATAATGCTCTATCTATAATGGGATTTACACAGACTATGTTGTCTGATGAATTTGCTATTCCTATTAGACTTAATTTCAGTGATATTAAAGGTTATAGTGAAGATATTCCTAATAAAGCTAAATGGGCTAGAAAGCAGATTCTTAAATGCTTTAAAGATGAAAGATTATCTAATGGTGAACACAGTGTTCAAGTAGATGTAGCTTCTAATAGCGTTACAGTTTGGTGTCGTTCTCTTTATAATAATGATTATGGTACTTGGACTGATATAAATGGTGAGCCTATATCTGCACAGCGTTCTGAATTAACATCTCATATTCTTGATGCTGTTAAAGATAATCTTTGGTTTAATATGAATACATATACTATTGGTAATACCGCTTTACTTGCTTCATTCCCTATAAGTTGGAATGCTAATCTTAATGCTGGCAATGCTAAAGTTGAAGGTACTAATAGATATATCTATTCTGCTCTTATTGAATCTCAGCAAATCATTACTGATTTTGTTACGAATATTTCAATTAAGTCTATTGAAAACTCTAATAACTTTACTAATGTTAGTTTCCATAATGTACGCAGTGATTATATGATTGACGCTGTTGCTACTATGAGTAAACTTCTTGCTGATAAAGGTAATAGTCTTAAAGCTTTTGCTAAGAATTATTTTGAAACTACACAAGATAATGTAGGTCTTAAAGATGTTATTACTAAACTTAGTAAATATCTTGCACAAGAAGATCTTAGTAATATGGCGATTGCGAAAGCTCACAAACATGGTCATACAATAAACATGAAACAAATTCATGCTATGGCTAGATTTATTGAAGCTCTTGCAAATGAAGTTGGTGTTACTGCATACGAAGTAGATAGTAAGATTCAGAATAAAGCTAAAACTATTACTGAACTTGATTCTCTATTTAAAGAAGGTCAAAACTATAAACATACAGTTGAAAATTTTGAAGCTTATGCTAATTATCTTAATCGACAACTTGAAGTTTTAGATTACTATATGTACGTTGATAAAGCTGTAAATGCTATGAAACGTGCACAAGGATGTCTTATTACTGAAAAGAAAGGTGCTGGTCCTAAAACTTCTGAAAGTAATAAACTCTTTGAATCTATTGCAATGCTTGAGCATAATGTTAATACTCTTATTCAGAATGCTAAAGATGCAGGTATTCCTGAAAGTATGCGCAATGAATTACTCTATAAATACTATAGTGTAAATGCAATTACTGATAAAGGTGAAGTCATTGATAATTGGTTGCTTAAAGCTAATGATTATCTTCTTGAAAATAAGGATTCTGATGGTAAAGTAATTCAGCTTGATAAACCTAAATCCCCTTTTAGAATTGGTGATAAATCAATGATTGAAGCTATATTTCCGTCAGTTGTTAATACTAATTGGGAAATTGAAGATAGTGCTTATCCTATTCTTCAACAACAATTGTATTCTACTAATGAGATCTCTGTTAATATGTTTCATGATCTCTTCATTAGTGAGAATCCTGCTTTCAAAGATAAGATTAATTATTGTATGGCTAAGCTTAAACAGATTAATAATCCTGAACTTAGAGAAGCTTTGGTTAATTATGCTATTATTGATAAAGTTAGACAAATGCCTTTCTTTAATGATGACAGTAAAAGTCCGGAAACACTTCTTGCTGAACGTGCTAAGTTATTAGGATGTGTTAATATTGTTAAAGACGAACAAACTAATGAATTTAAATTCAAAGGTGCTGTTGATTTAGCTCTTACTAATGTCAATCTTAAAAATTGGTACAATGAACTTGAAAGTAGAAATTATACTCATGATGAAAAAATAGCTATGTTTAAAGAATTACCTGTTGGTATTCAATTAGCTATGGTTAAGAATACACTTACTGATGGTAGATATGTTGCTGTAAATGGTCAATATGTTACTAAAGGTAATCTTAGACTTAATCCTAATCATATTCTTTCATTGCTTTCTCCTAATACTATGGAGAGTACAATTGTAAGAACTGGATATATTTCTATTTCAACTAAGGAAAGTGATGATGTTGATTTTACTAGAGATACATTCTTTCAGCTTATTAATAGTCCTGATGAGTATTGTCGTATTCTTGGTGAAAACTTAGTTAAATATGCATTTTGGGTTAATAAACTTGATTTTGGTCGTAATCTTTCTAAGTATATTCCTATTGATCTTTATGGTAAGTTTAAAACTAAAGATGGTAATTATGTAAGTGCTTATAAGACTTCATGGGGAGATCAATTTGATTCTCTTAGTTTTGAATCTATCGACGGTACTAGTGATAGAGATATTAGATTAGCTATGAGAGAACAAGGTATTACTAATGGTGGTAGTAATTTCCGTTCAGAAAATGCTGCTCTTTATAACTATGCTGAAGCTCTTTATGCTAGTCAAGCGAATAAAGATAATATTCTTCTTAGAACTAACGAAGAACTTGATGTTTTCATCGAAGCTTTTGTTCGTGCTAATTCAGAGAATACTCGTATCGTTAAATATATGAAACCTGAATATGTTTATGATACTAATGGTAAAAAGAGTAAAGTTAAAGATCAAACTCCAACTTTTACTAAGATTACTAAGAGTAATTTCTCTAGAGCTGTATTTGATCTTAAAGGTGCAGTAGCTAATGAATGGCATAAAGATGTTGATCTTGAAACTCGTAAGTATATAGAAGATGCTCTTAATAGTGTTATTAAAAATGCTATTGGTATTAAACATAATGATATTTGGAACATCGTTGGTCAAATGATTTTTGAACCTACTAGATATGTAAATAATTCTAGTTATGCTGATGATATATATCTTAAGACTCGTGAAAAGGTAATTGATAAAGAACTTACTGGTCTTAAAAAGACTTACAAAGCTCAATTACCTGAGGGTATGCTTTATAAACGTTTTGATATTAATGATTGTACGTTCTATTATCCTATTAATAAAACGTTTAAATCTGAATATCTTACTACAGCTAATGATTATTATAAATATAACATTGAAGCTCAAGAAATATACGAGAAACTTGCTACTATTTTGAGTAAGTTCTATCGTAGATTTAATTCATCTGTTACTAATGTAGAAACTCATAATAGTCTTACATCAGCTATAGACGCTGCTACAAGTAACGCTGATTATACAATTTATATTGGTAATGAATCTGATACATATAGAGGTCTTATTGATACTTCTGCTATTACTACTATCCCATTGCAGGCAGCTATCAATGACACTTTCGATACCGATACACTGCCCTCGGAAATCCAAAATTTGGCACTTGTCGGCAACGGAGAGACGCTTTCTCAATTGAAACGACTAACAATACAAGGACAACTTTTTAAGGGCTTAGACAGGCTTATTCAAAGGCTAAATCCAACTAACGTTAGTGCAATTCAAGCTGATGGTATCAATGATATTATAGTTGATTACATTGGTATTAAAAAAGATCTTAATACTACTGTTCACACTATTAATAACTCAACTCCTAAGTTCTCTAAAGTCTTAGATACAGAGTTCATAGCTGATGATAATACTGGAATTAGTATGTCAAACCTTGAATTTATTAATACTCTTTATGAAGTTGAAAAGACTGCTATCGGTAATACTAAACTTCTTAGAGATGAAATGAATCTCATGGGTGAACTCAATACTAATCTTGATAAGCTTGATGCTAAAGCTCAAAGTGAAATTGCTAGACTTGGTAGAGATATGAATAGTCTTCCTAATTATGTTGAAACATTCAAGTATAATGCTAATATACTAGAGAATGTTAAAGATATGATTAAAGCTATTCAAATGCCAATGGATACTGATACTATATTTAAGCTTTGGACTAAAGGTACTGTTGCTGATCGTAAACAATGGGTTACTGATCTGAATAAACTCAGTAGTCTTATAAAGTCTCAAGCTTATATTGAAGATCTAAATCCTATTGACGAAGCTAGTTTTGAAAATGCTTCTCAAAATACTAAAGATAGTGTTGCAGAATTTAATGAAGCTCTTCTTAATCTTAAAGGTTTATATGCTGAGATTATGCCTCTTAAACGTAAAGTTGTTGATGCTTCTAAGATTTACTTTGGTTTCTTAATCAATCAAAGAAGTCATAATCCTGCTTTCAATACTAAATTTAAGTATATCCAAGATAAGCTTGTTGAAAATGGTTTTAATGCTGATGAAATAGGTGTTTATACTATAAATGAAAAAGATATTCAAGAAAATATTCGTCGTATGCTCGGTGATAATCTTGATTTATCTACTGTTATTAAATGGTTAGATTCTGCTGCTCAAAGTGGTATTCCAATCATTGATACTGTTCTTTCTCAATATGAGTTCCATACTCTTAATGCTACTGAATTTGCTTTCAATAATAATAAGCGTACATTCGCATTATTTAAGAAGTATGATAGATTCTATAAAGAGAAATCTAATGGTAAACCTGATATGACTTTCTCTCAATCTCGTTCTAATGACTTTAGAGCTAGATTTATTAATGAAGCTAATTGTCAACTTGCTACACCATTTGATATGACTAAAGCTAACTATGATTATCAAATTGGTAAAGCTCGTGAATACGATGATTATATTAAGAGAAGATCTGAGTTAGAACCTTTGTTAGAATCTGATGATTTTGCTACAGTTAAGCAAGCTCAAGATGCTCTTGCTAAACTTGAGAAAGAACATAAGAAAAGAGTTCGTGCTGTAGGTAAAACTATATATTCTACTATGAATGTTTCAATGCCTGCCAAAATTGTTAAAGGTAGACTTGAACTTGATCTTGAAGATGTATATAGTAATCCTAAGAAGTATTTTCCTAATCTTAGTGCCGAAGAAGCATACTATTATACTAAGCTAATTGAACGTGTCTATAAATCTAAGATTCGTAAGAAATTTGCTGAAGCTAATAATATTAAACTTAGTGTTAGAGGTCAAACTACTAATCGAGTTCTTCTTCAAGTCCAAACTGCGAAAGCTGATTATAGAGATGCTAAGTTTAGTAAACTTACTCGTTCTGATATTGATATGATGGTTGAAATGCAAGAAATGTTTGCAGAACTTAATGATGTTGCAATGCCTAACACTGTTAGATCTGCTAGTTTCTTCCCGACTTTCATATCTGCTAATCATGTGAATGCTCTTAAACAACTTGCTGGTTATCACGAATTACAAGAAGATGATTATAAAAATACACTTAGTGGAGAGACTCAATACTATCTTAAAGCTACTGCACTTAATCGTCCAGAAGTTATAGGTCGTATTAAGTATGATCTCTACGCTATTACAAATAAAGAAGCTTATGATGCTCTAATTGAAAAAGCTAATAAAATAGCTAAACATAGAGGCTATTATAAACCTATTACTTCTATTGCAGATATTATTGAATATAATAAAGAGTTATCTGATAAACAATTAGGTGATGTTAGAGATCGTATGAACTTTGACCCTATGAACGTTACTCTTAATTATATCAATCAGCTTAAGCGTATTAAAGTTAATCGTGATTTTGAGCCTGAACTTAATCTTCTGCAAACTATTCTTGCTATGCCTGAGTTTCAAGCTCGTGAATATGGTGTTAAGAGT
>OHIX01000100.1_pt1 | contig 46533 bp, 44 predicted proteins | sample 1568391 | NCBI WGS metagenome assembly OHIX01 (sample SAMEA3879541, study PRJEB24766) | human gut metagenome | biome: human-associated habitat; feature: feces | place: USA | collected 1985/1987 | reverse complement strand
GTAATTGTACAAAAAAATTTTCCACTTTTTGTACAAAAGTATGTTGACATTTACATTTAAAAAACTTTATTATTTTAGGACAATAATATTTCTGCAGTTCAAGCATAATATATACTCTATCCATTTGTGTCGTATTTTTACGTTCATATAATCCTATAAGTTTATCAAGAAATTGTGGTTCAATTTGCTGTGTTTTAGCAATTGCTTTATCTATTTTATCCTTCTTTTTCTTAATCTTAGGCATCCTATCACGTACTATTACTTCTTTTTTACGTGCATAATCTTCCAAATCAAATTCTTCCATATATTTCTGCCTATAAGCATCTGACAATATATTTTTAGTTATAGGTATATTTTCTAGAATTTTCAAAGGAGATTGCATGTTAAACCTTGCTTTCCCCTTCATTTTAATTATTTTTCTGTCGAGAATACAATATTCCTCTTGCTTTTCCTTTATCACTCTGAATTCATACGGATAAAATTCTTCTATTAACTCAACCAGAGAATTAAAGTCATAATCAAGTGGCAATATAGCACTTAATTGCTTAACATACGCTGAAAGCTGTCTTTCTATTTCAACTATATCTTTTTCATACATATGCTTTGTAAAACCTGACATTTAACTCTCCTCTTCGCACAATGCAGTTATATCTTCTACCCCTGCTATCGATGCGAGCATAGCAGAATATCCTCTCATTTTACTCTGCAATTGCTTCAATTCCTCTCTAAATTCTTTACATTTCGCAGAGTTATCAAATGCACCTTCTATTTCAAGTTTATGCCATTTTGCAGTAAATGGTCTTACAATCTGATTCAAAACAATAACTGCAATTTTAGTAAAAGCTTCACACTTTCTCCCTTTACTTTTTAAGATTTCTCTAGTGATGGGAAACAAGCTATGCACGCTATCCAAAGCAGTTTTTTCGTCTCCATCTTCATCTCTCAACTCTTGTGTCAAAGTACGAGTAATTAATTCTACATACATTTCCCATGCAGCTTCTTGATCATCCGGCTTTGTCGCAAACTCTGCCTCCATAAATCCAACATTCAACTTAATATTTGTAAGTCCCCAATTCTCAAATAAATCCTTAACTTTCATCTTAAAAATCCTTTCTCCTATCTAATACTATATTTTTTCTTCAATGTTTCAACGATCCCTGCAACAACAACTTCCAAAAATTCATTTTTTTCTTTTTTTATGTATTTTATACCCTTCAGATTTTCTGGCAATTTCTCAATATCAACATCAACATCTATAACACTAATTATAAGAACATCTTCATCATACGCTCGGTTAATAAATTGCTCCATTTCTTCCTTGCACCACGATGACTTCAAAAAATCTTTTGTAATCCAGAAAATAACTGCATTTGAATTATCGATTCCTTCAAAAACCTTCTTCTCTATAGAATCTCCAACATTGATATTATATTTATCAACCCATACATTCACATTAATTGCATTTAAAAATGGGACAATTTTTTCAATTTCAACTTTATCTACAGAAGCATGACTAATAAAGATTTGCTTTCTTTTTCCAAAAGGTTTAAATTGATATCCTAGCCTTTCTAATTCCTGACGCTCAGCAAACGCAAACGAGTTTTCCATCATCCAATCCACCATTTTCGCATCCGTAAAGCTTCTATAATCATATCGTCTATTAGACATCTGCTCTAACATTTTATCAAAAGTTATATCACTTCTATATATTAAACCTAATTTTTCAAAACCCTCTTTCATAAATAGTATGTCATCATCCTTAGGATTATCATAGCTCACAAATATAAATAATTCCAAATTATACGGATTATTATTAACAAAAATTCCCAAAGTCTGCAAAGATTTCGAATCTTGTCTATTTAGCAATTCTTTCATAAAAAGGGTAAGCTTTGTCCTTTTTCCATAATCTGCTTCCCATACATAATCTCTATCCATCCAGTCATCCCTTCTTACAAAACAATTCAAACTAATGAGTTACTCCATGAACAATGCATTTTCCATTGTAATGCATCATATCATTCGGATTATTTATCCGATTTGATCTACTTGTCCTTGCTTGGTGGGCATCCTCTATCCACTCCTTAAGTTCTTCCTTACTTGATGGATAAGCATAATATCTTGCATAACCAATATCCATATTGTATTGATTTCTTTGAATATTCAAATCTAATCTATGTGGAAGATTTCCTCTTATCCCCATGTAAGGCAAATTAATTGCTATCAACCCGTTTGGCAACGACTGACCTTGTTGTAATGAAGCTTTTATCTCCCAATCCACATATCTTCGACTGTGTGTACATTTCCCAATAAGTACTATCGTAACTGTAGAATCTCCCAGTTTTTCTTCTCGAATACGTCTCATAATATATTCAGGATTGTTACTGACAAAATCAAAGTCTCCATCTTTCACTCCTACTGTTTTAGGTATAAACACATCGCCAAAATCTCTAACAAATTTGTTAACAGTTTCTTGATCGCCATGGTAATAGGAGATAAACACTTTTCTCTTAACATCATAATAATACATGTCTACTCAACTCCTTCCAATTATTTTTTTTACAAAAAACTACTATTTATTATACCACCCCCTCCCCTGAATCTCCATATCATTTACTACAATTTTCTCCCTTTTCCGCCTCTTTGAACTCATCCCCAAATTTCCACTTTATCTCAATTCTCTCCCTATCGTACACAACAATCTTCGTCACGAAAGCATCCACGATTTCCTTGTTCAGTTTCTGCAGTTTCATCTGTCCTTCCAGCATTTCAAAACCGGCTACTTCCGGCAAATCCACAGCAGCCATCTTGCTGACTGTTGCCTTCTGCTTTTCGATATTTTCCAGCATGTGCACAAGCAACTGCTCGTAGGTCTTTCTCTGCTCCAGATAGGTTTCTCTGTCGGTCATGCCCAGCTTGTAGCTTTCATATGCATCACGTAAATCCTTATTGATATGCTCGTAGCTGTTCTCCATATCTGCAAGATGTTTCTCGACCTGTGCCAAACGCTTTGCCTGTCTTGTGCGCTGCAACTCCATAACCTTTTTGGAATCCACCAGAGTATCAATAAACAGCTGCCATGATTTCATCACAATCTCTTCCATGGTTTCATCAAGGACGCTTATATTGCACTTGCCATCTGCCTTATCAAGGTAATGCTTGGCGCAGTAATACTTCGGGCGTCCGGAATAGGAATGGGACATACGGTGCCCGCAGTTTCCGCATATCATTTTACCTGTCAGACAGTGTGTTTCATGTTTTCTCTCAGCTCTGGCACATTTATTGCCTTTTCTCATAGCAGCCACCTTTTCAAAATTCTCTCTACAGATAATAGCAACATGGCAATTCTCCACTCGCTTCCATTCTTCCTCCGGCAAAGCCTTGGCATGTTTATCGCCAACATTTTTACTCTTAAATCGGTTATAGACCATAGTTCCGGTATACTGCTCATTTGCAAGGATTCTGTCCACTGCAACATTGTTCCAAAGAGGCTTCTTTTCATGATATTTAGCAAGTTGCTTTTCATTATTCTCCTGGGTGGCAATATACACTCCCGGTGAATCAATCCCATCCTGGTTCAAACCCTCTGCAATTTTGTACATAGACTTACCTGACAAAAACTCTCTAAAAATCCTTTTCACAATCCTGCTTGCAACTTCATCCACTACCAACTTGTGCTTATCCTCCGGACTTTTTGCATATCCGTAAGGAGCAAAGGTAGCAATATATTTTCCGTTGCTACGCTTGGCATCCAATGTGAAAGAAACCTTCTTAGACCGCTCTTCATTGAAGAAATTATATAAAATCCCTTTGAAAGCAACATCAATCTCACCGATACCGCCTACATAATCATTGCTGTCGTAATGATCGCTAATAGCAATAAATCGCACACCCATAAAAGAAAATATCTGCTCGATATATTTTCCATGCTCAATGTGGTCTCTGGAAAATCTGGAGAAATCCTTCACGATAACACAGCTAATCTGCTTTCTCTTTATAAGGTCCAGCATGCGCTGCATATCGGGACGGTCCATATTTTTACCGGTATAGCCATCATCCACGAATTCCACCACATTCATTTTGTGTAGGTCCCTGTCTGCCTTGCGGGGACCAGGACGAACCCCTCACCCTTCATGGATTATTATCCTTATGCCACATACCTGCTCCCGCATTTTCCGGACTTCCATCCAGCCTCTCGGCCTTCATCTCTCAATCCATCAGCCTACTAACATGATAACTGTGATTTTCATCCTGCGGGTATATGAACCGTAATTTTACTCAAATCTATAACTGCTATTCAGTTGTCAAATTCTATTGGCTTTTCTAATTCACGCACAAAGCATAATCCATAATTTATAAATTGTAAAGGCACTATTCTGGTGTGTTTTTCATAAAAACAGGCTATTTTGTGACTTTTTACTCTGCTCATGTATATCATACAAGCTTTCAGCATGATTGTACATTGTACATATCCTCAAAAGACCAATTTTGTAAGTTTAGTATTCTTTGTAGTATGAATTTCTCTTTGAAGGATTATCATATCATGTTTTGTCAGGGCTGAAAATGGACAGGACTGGTGTATTTTGATGAATTTGCACCAGAAATTGGTGCTTTATGGCATCTTTCTCAGAATCTATACCAATACCTAATCATATGCTTTTAACGCTCCAATCAAATACCCATCAAATAAACCAATGTCTCACAAAGCGCGTAAAATAAAGGTTTTCATTAATATAGTTTCTTCAAAATGAACATTCTATCAAATACCCATCAAATAAAATTTATGCCCAGTATGGTATATATCTTCTATTTTTCAGTGCTGCATTTTCATCAGACAACTTAATAAGCTTCGCATCCAGTGTAGCTTTAATAATTCTTGATACAATAGCCATATTCTTTGCATCAATACCGAAACGCTCTCTTAATACTGAATTCGCGACCTCTATTTCATTCACGTAACAATAACATGTATACAAATAACAGGTTCTGATTTTATCCTCTTTCTTCCAATCATTCAGATTATCATACCAATATAGTTTCGTTCTGGTAAAATCATCTCCGGTTTCAACCTTTGGTGCCGGAATAGTCAAATCGCGCATCCCTTCTTCCATGCGATCAAATCCGCTTCCTCGTTCCTCACAAATCCGAACAATTCTAAGGAATGATGCCATAGCCTCATTGCGAGAGTGAGGTACTGTATCAATAATACGATTAACTTCCACTAAAAGGCTTCCCGGATTCGATGCTTCCACTTTCGTGTCAAAAATCTCCATAACAGGACCACTTCCATGAGCAGTTAAATCCTGATGAATGATCATATTTCCAAGCATTTCTCTGATTGCTTTGCGCGGAAACATGATATGTTCCAATCTTCTTCCACCATCGATTTCTTCCTCTTGTGGAATCAGCGTCATAATATAGTCTGTAATATCGTCAAATTGTATTGCATATCCTTTTGTAAAAACCTGCTCTCTTATAGCATTAGTTTTACCATTGCCCTTGTATTTAATTACACGAACCGCCTTTCTTTTCAAATGTGCAAAGGCAGTTAAATCCTTTGCCAGAAGTAATGCTCCCATATTAGTAATCGCATAATTCCCGTTATCCATCTCGCGAATAAATTCTTCATCGATCATGTTATGAATAATGGCATCACGATTACTCGGTAAAGGTAATTTCATAAGTGTATAATATGCTGCACAGTCTAAGAGTTCCGTTACTTTAGATGCCGTAACATTCTCCATCGCCACTCTCAATTCAAATGGTTTCTGTTCGAAGGACAGCCAAAGTTTTCGTTCTTTCTCCTGATATTCTTTAAGCTTTTTCTTATATGAACCAACACGGATAAATTCAGTCCCCTTAAAGCTGGTAGGAGTATTCACTGCTGCCGGTATCTCCATAACAACAACTTTTCCTTTCTCCGTATTCACTTCAATAAATCTAAAATCCACCCTTGGTTTTAATCCACCCGCCAGCCAATTCTCGATTTCTTCATTGCCTTTTTTGGCTTTTTTCGGTGAAAACGACGTTCCTTCAATCTCGTGAGTTTTATCATTTACACCCCACAAAATATAAGCCTTTTCTTTATTACAAATAGTAGCCGAATTGCTTAACGCAGATATATACTCACCAATCAATTCCGGTTCATAATTATTCATTTTGTATTCCAACCACTCGGTTTCCACCGGCAATTGACGGAGTCTGTCAATTAAGCTGATATAATATTCTTGTTCTGAATTCATAAAAAACCTGCTTTCTACTATATATTTTCTAATACTTGATTTTTGTTGCTCCAAACGCTTCATTTATACATATTTGCTTCCATAAAACAAATAATATCTATACAGATAATTCTCTTACTATTTTGCGTTCGTCAAACAGAATTTACTCATGTTTAACTATTCTCTTAGTCATTAATTTAAGAAGTTTTTTAGATACTCTCGCAAATTATCATCAACTGCATAAACATAAGTTCCATTTATACCACGTGTCATTAGTGTTAAATAAATATTCAAAAGATACTGCCTCATCGAAGCTTCTCCTTCAGATTTTGTGAAACTATCTCTTAATTCTTTTCTATTTACTTCAACACGTTTTTTCTCTAAATCATAATAAATCTCTTTGCCAAATATTACACCCGCATAATTCAAATCAAATCCTTGGCTTTTATGTATGCTCAGAACCGTATTAGGATCCTCTTTCCTCTTGGTGCTATACCAATGGTAAGTTTTGCCTTCAATTATTATTTCTTCTTCAATTCCCCAACCTGGTCCACATACCACCGAGCTAAGACCTTCTTCATCATTTTTCTCATGAATTATCAAAAACAGTTCTTCTATATTATCAATAACCTTTGCTTGATAATTATCAATTTTTTTGTAATCTCTAATCGAAAAGTTTTCCTTTTCTAAAATATCCTTGACATAATCATAATATCCGTTACCGCCTTTACATCTCATCTGCGAAGTAAGCTTATAATATGCAAACAAATGTGATCTACATATTTTTTCAAATCGTATTTTATCAATATCTGTTGCTCTTATAGATTGTAATTCATCATAAAATATAATTTGTAAGCGACTACTTCTGATTATCCAATCAAGTTCTGTGTATGCAGATACATCTCTCGTAAATTGTTCTAACATGAGAGACTGATTAATTTGATCAAACTTTTTATAAATATGAGCGCCAGGTAAATGATGCCTCCTATAAAGCCTATGTGCTTCATCAACAATAAGAACATCATAATAATCCCTCACAACATCTTCAGGCGCTAATATCATCTCTTCGGACAACCCATCAATTGAACTAAAAATTTTTTTCATTGTTTCACGCAATTCATGCATAGGAACAACAAATCCTATTTTTCTTATACCATTTATTTTTACTGAAAGTCTTCTTACTAAATCAGAAAACTCCACATCATCGATATACATCCACGTCTTTTTATTGCGGTTTATATCTACTAATAATTTCACAAGATAAACAGCCAGAATCGTTTTTCCGGTACCAGCTCCACCAATCACCTGTATCATAGATTTTTTTGTCGCGCAATTTATCGTATATATTTTTTTCAGTATCTCATATGTCGCGTTTTGTTGTTCATAATTCAAGGTCTTATATGGTGAAAACTTAAATAATTCCGAATTTTCAATATCAAGTAAACTTTTCTTCACAATGCCACTCTTTAAAAGAATTTGCCAAATATCCTTAAAGTCATCTTCGTAAGCTTCTTTGTAAAAATAATTGTGATTAACAACTCCCGCATTTCCATTAACTAATTCTCTTGATCCTTCCGATCCCATATACTTTATCAAAAAAGACTCCAAATCAAGAACAACTGACTTGTTAAAAGTCTTATTGCTAATCAAACAAATATCTGTAAAGTTATTAAACTCAATTTCTTGCAAATGTTGCTCCGTACGTCTTACCGCATCCAAGGTTTCTCCTACATACATACTTTTTGAATTATATATGATATATACACTAGGCCAATTTATACCATAATGCCACTCTTTAATCTTAGATATAACATTTTTGTCATATGTGAAGTTTACAACCGATGTCACATTTTCACCTTCTTACTGTTTCTCATTTTTATCTAATACTTTAGCAATCTTTTTCGCAATTGCTTTGGCCATAATTGGTGGAACTGCATTGCCTACTTGTTGATATTGCTTATCCTTCGTTCCACAAAAGACAAACGAATCCGGGAAAGTCTGTAATCGCGCCGCTTCCCTAACGCTTATAGCCCTGTCCAATGTAGGATGAATCCACATGGACTTTCTCACATTAACTACTGTTCCACTAGGTTCATCATAATTTAATCTCAGATATATTGTATTTTGTGTCCTACTCACATCCGTATATGTATTAGATTTAAGAGCATCATTCAATGCATGAAAATTCTGTCCTTGCTTTAATGCCTTAAATCGTTCCATAGCTATGCTTGTTGTTTTTGTAACTATATGATTCTTTAATACAGTTGTATTTCTTAACTGCCTTCCTAATGTACTTATTTCTTCAACGTTTCCGATGTTTGTGCCTTTATCTTCTTCTAACGAATATACCGGCTTGACATCTTCCAAATCTTCAATTGCATCTCGTACAGTTCTATATTGATCCTCATCAAAACTACCGATTGGTAACGCAATTTTATCAGAAATTTTCTTCTTTACACCTACTATTACAAATCTCATTCTCTTTTGAGGTGCTCCGTAGTCTGCAGCACACAGAACTTTGCTGTTTAAAACATAGCCATTATCGTCGGATTGCAAAATCGACGACAAATAATCATATACAGCATATGAACGAATGCAAGCAACAATATTTTTTCCGCCCAAATATTTCTCTACTACCAATTCATTATCAAATATTTCTTTTGCTTTTCCAAGCATTCTTTGAATCATAATTGCTTGTTCTATATTAGCCAAAATCATGTTTGCTGTAACTTCTCCATTATAGTACTTCTTTATAATTTCGAATGCTTTATAACTCTCTTTTTCGATATAATCTCTATTGCCATTATCAATATACGCTTCTGAAAACTTCAACAGATTTTTTTTATGCTTTTCTAAAGCTTTCACCAGTTTCTCCGAATTTTTACATGCTTTAAAAATAATATTCATTTCAAAATAATGCTCTTCTGGCCACAGGTATTGATTTATTTTAGCCTTATCACTTACTATCTCTAAGGCACCTTCAAACATATATTCTTCATCAAGCAATAATATTTCTGTTTCTTTTGTCGGAATATTATACTTAGCAACAATATTCTTATCTTTTTTATCTAAATAGAACCTGTGCACATCAGACTTAAGCATGCTTACATTTTCCATAACAAAGGCTTTTGGTTGCAATTCAACAATTGCACGTATATATTGCTTCACAAGCATATTATTTTGACTAATTGCATGATTACGCTGTCTATTGGCATTTGAAAATCCTTGACATGGCGGGCCCCCAATAACAACATCAATTTTTCCATATTGTTTTTCTAATTCCTTGTAATCTGCTCCGCAAACATCTCCCCTAACATCCACTTTCGGATGATTTAAACGATATGTTTCCTGCATATTGGGATTATTTTCAAATGCTACCTTTATCTCAAACTTCTGTGTTTGCATAAAACCTAGACTCAATCCTCCAGCTCCCGCAAATAAATCGACTACTTTATACACATCTTTGCTCCTTTGGGTTATATTTTAAAACCTTCTTGTATTGCTCTTTCTAACAAATCAAGTAATTTTTTACTCTGAACAGAATTAGGAATTTTTGAAGGTATTTTACATGCTATTGATAGAGCAGCTACATCTGCAGTGCTCACTAAATGGTTATTAACAGCAAACTCCGATATTTTTTTCCAATCATCTGCCGAATATTTTACTACCTCTACTTGTGCATTTATGTCATTTGTTATCCGTTGTTCTTTCTTAGCAAATTTTTCAGCTGTTTTTACTTCGTCAAGAGTCATCAAATAATTCTCTATATCCCTTGGCAATGAATAATTCATATTTTTCACAGACTCCCAACACTCATTTCTTTTACACCATTGTGTAACATTTATTACTCTTCGATTGGGATCTGTTATCTTATAAAATACTTTTTCTGATATATCAATCAATATATTAGCAACAATTTCTGGTACTTCTTGTTTATTCCATATATATATTAAATCCAAATCCATTCCTTGAAACTGTTCCTTTAGCAATTTATGAAAAAGTGCGACTGTATAATAGATAACATTTGCACGATATCCCCCTTCATACCATCCTTGCTTTGGAATCTGTTTTTCCAACAACTGGAACATTAATAACAATGCTGCCGTTGCTTGAAAATATCTTTCATTAAACTGTGTATCATTTTTCTCCCATTCATCATTTATCCATTCTGCAAATGACGTAAAATTAGTTTGGGCACCTTTACTCACAGTTTGAGGATTTCCGCGCCAAGTATTTTGTACCTTTGCCAAATCAGTTTTCTTAATCACCTTGTTTTTAGGATGTTGCAATTCAAATTGTTTCTTTTTAGCAGGGGTCAGTCGCATTTGTTCCTGTAGATACTGACCTCTAGCACGCTCATAAAACCATTTTGTTTCATATTGTGCACCAGAACTTGCCGTTGCAAACATATGTCTTGAAATCTGCTCCATTCTTCGATGAAATGGATGCGAAGCAAAGAAATCTGCATCACTAACTTTATTCTGGCTATTAGATGATCTGGATATATTTCTAATCAACTCATCTGTTTCTTCCTGTGTTGTTTCATCTATAGCCGTAAGTTTCATTTGTACATAAATATTATCAAGTAGTGCCTTATCCTTGTATCTTGCATTCGATATGGATGCTGTTGTTTGACCGCCATTAATAATCTGAAAATCTCTCGCAAACTTTATGAATTTCCCCTGATTTGTTGATTCAATTTGTACATCCATAGCAGTTGCTGATATTCCATTATTAAATGCAAAAAACATTTCTGGTGAATTCAGAATTGTTGCTCTGATTTTCTTATTTACAGCTACTTTAGTTGATAAAAACGACCGGACATTTCCTTCTAGTAATTTACTGCCATATTTATCATAAATATCTGCCAATACCTTTCCCGGGATTACACCTAAATAGCTACTATACTGATCAGTCACAGCCGAACTAGCTTCCAAACATGGTATTCCACTTTCGCAGTATTCAGTAAAATCAATTTCTATAACTTGTCTTCCTTGTTCAGAACAACATACTCTAAACAGACGCTCTATATCCCAAATTTGCCCTTCAACAGGTATTCCGTTACAGTCTTCAATATCAATTGTTTTAATTGCAGAACTCATGTCTGCATCAGTAAAAATAAATAATCTATATTTTCTGACTTTATCCCGTGTTGAGCGGAGCATATCAACTAAATCTGAACATGGCGTGCTAATTTCTATCTCTTTATAAAGATCTGTATTTGTGGCAATATCAATAAAATATCGAAGCTGTTTGAACATTGTTTTGGCGCTAGTATTTGTTAATGTTCTGTCTTCTTCAATTCCAACATAATCCGCAACAATAAGATTCATTGTGTAATCAAGCTCATCTAATACATAACCATCCACACGATACTTATGACTTCCTTTTTGACCTTTATAGAACGAAGGATAAAATTCTGGTATGACTTCCGTATCTATTAGATACTGTGCCATATTTTCTACAAATGACGCACAAGAGCCTTCTCCGGTAACCGAAGCCGCTGCTTTCGCGCTTTCTAAAAAATCTTTTTTAAACTCTTGTGAATCCATAGACTACCTCCTGTATTTTTCTATTGCCGCTAAAGATAATTCATATTTGCATGATACAATTTCTGAAGGAACATTATTTCCAACTAATTTAGGGAATGAATCATTGACAATGTATTCTCTTTCTTCTATAAATCTAAATTGATTTTCCCGATATTCATTTTCATGATTTTTTCTATAACCATACTTATATAACTTTAAATCAAATCGGTCTAAATATCTCGCGTTATTTTTCAGTTTTGTTTTAATTTCACTTACTACATCTACCAGAGATATTCTATCATCTCCAGCAGTTGTACTTTCTAGGATATATACAACTAGATTTCCTTCCATCTCCTGCTGCAGTTGTTGTAAAGAAGATATATGTACGGTCTCTGAAGCCAAAGAAACACATTTTATTTCTGCCCATTCTGATTGAAACAAATAATCCTGATCACTACCATCTGGTCCAGCCCATGAATCTACAGCCGCCTCAGTTCCAATATCATCTATCATTTTTGACAAATAGATCAACTCTCCCAATAATCCTTTTTGCCTTTGAAATGACATTACACTCTTATTCTCATATTGTAAAAGTTTTTGCCATGTTATGTATCGATGCATCAATGAATTAAGAGCATTTTCTTCTTTTGAACTATACTCAATCATGTCCCAACATAATCGAAGAAATTCTTCTTCAAATGACGGATGAACCAACTGAAACTCCAATACCCACGATTGATTCTTAAGTTGAATATTAGAAACTTTTACAGCAAATGATGATGGGATGTTTTTTATTATTCCTGTATCCATAACGACAAAGCTTTTATAAGAACTTTGCGAATAACCAATTTGCAAATCCAACGGGTGTTCTATTCCCAATTTCAGAAAGCCATTACCCACAGCAGGCATATTATCCCATTTTTCTTTCAGCTCATCAAATTTCATTATCGTCATCCTCTTCACTAATATCCTCTACCGTAAAATAATTCTTCAACTCTGTCGCATTCACAATATAATTAGCACTCTTCTCTGCTTTTCCACCGGGAAATCCTAAACCAATTGCATAAAAATACTTAGGATATCCCTTTAATTTATCATTTGTGTTTTTTAACAAATGGATTAATATCAATGGATTTCTTCCAGAAATAAGATATGTTTTGTCAGTAGCTTTCCCTTTAGCTTCTTTTCTAAGATTTATTATAACATCTTTCTCAAGGCCTATCTTCGTACAACCACCTGCGCCCACTCTTACGTGTCTATCATTAACCTTTAACATTTTATCAAATGTACTATCACTAGTAATATTCCTTTTTTCTGCATGTAAGGAAATACTTTCTTCTTCGGTTAATTTCAATATATACTCTTCATCATCTGAACCAGTTGGAATCGCAAGATCCCACATTTCCAACGAATCGTCATTTTCTATAAACTCTGCTAAAGCAATTGATTGAAAATTCAGATTCCATGGATGCGACTTGTACCCTCTAATCAGATCAGCAATCTTATCTCTTGATACATCTTTCCATATATATGCTTTTGTAAAATCATCATAATACTTTTTAATTCTTTCTTCTGCATGAATAGACTTAATTGTACGTTCACATAATGTGTTGTTGTCTATAATAATATCAGCATCGTTCCAAAGTCTTGCTGTTTCAATCATTCTCTTTGACAATGTTATGGGTACATTAACTACTGTTCCACTTCTCATCTTATTTCTAGCAGTCACAATTAGTGCCCCCGGATCCTGTCTCACCTTTAATCCGAAATCTTCCGGCGTCATATTTTGTTTTGCCATATGTCTGAGTTCTTTTTTTAACTCATTAAAAGCATCTGTAATATATGCATACCAACCTACGGTATCTTCACCCATCCATATCTTAAATAAATCATCATAATTATTACGGTATCCAAACCAACGTCCCATCTGTAATAATGTATCATACATCATTGTATTTCTGTAAAAATAGCTTACACACAATCCTTCAAGTGTAAGACCTCTAGATAAGCTGTTACCGCCCACTGCTATTACTCGCATTCCAATTTCTTTATAATTATAATAATCCAAGCTTTTTGCACCAGTTTTTTTGTTAACCGGGCGCACTTCTATTCTTCTAACTGCTTTAAACAGATACTCTTTGAGCAAGCACTCCCACGTCAATCCTGCTACAGTTTCCAATTTATATTTATCCCAGATATAGTTTAGTTTTCGGATGTTGTTTATCTTCATAGCCTGTTGTACTGGTAATTGTGAGTAATTTTCCAAATCCGACTTAATTTGTCCCATATACTCTTCTATCAATTCAGCAGTTACATTTTGTACATTAGTAAAACGACTTACATTTACCATCATTGAACGATGTTGATTTGCATCATATCTGAAATCCGAAATAGCATTAACCAGACAAAAATATCCTATTGCCTCATACAATGACGGTGGCAAATCATATAATTCGTCAGCCAATTCTTTTTTATGTTTAAATACAAAAAAGTCTTCCTGCTCATCATTTTTTATTTCAATTATGGAATTTCCATATTCACCCTCTTGTCTTTCATTCCAATCATCTTCATTTCCATTACCAAAAATTTTGTCCGCACCAATATAGCTATCTGGAGTCGGCAATAATGTCAAAAAGTGTCTTGGAAATAAATCTTTAGCTGCGCCATCATCTGCAATCTGGGGATCAATAAAAATATTAGCAAACGGTGTCGCCGTTATTCCTAAATATGTAGCTTGCTTAAACGCTCTTAATATCTTATTTATTGCCGCATTTATTGCAGTTGGATCCATCTCATCTGAATTTGTATTTACCGATGCATTATCTGCCTCATCATCAATCAACAGCATCGGTAAATTTAACACATCTTCATCCTTTGTTAACCACTTAAACAAATTATTCAATACACTTTTATTCTTTTTCACAACAAATAAAGCTGTACCTTTTAAGTCATTCAAGTTAAGCCCATTAGATTTAATGACACTAGCATTAAAATCCGTCTGTACTGACGTAAAGCGTGTAATTCTTTTGTCCTGAGCAAATGGTGGTATTTTACCTACACCCACCGGAATATTTCTCATTGAACTATCTGCTTTTTTATCCAAAGAATATTTACTGTCAAGACCTACAAATTCCGCATCTAATCGCTCTTGAGTTTGTATTCTAAGGTTTTCCATCATTCCGGCTAATACAATGATTACTTTATATCCTGCATCTGTGGCCTTATTACATATTGCTGTATATGTAGCGGTTTTTCCCGATTGCACATCTCCAAGCAAAAGACCTCTTCTCTGAAACGGATTTTCACTCTTCGGGTTTCCCAAATCATCCATAACATCTTCTGTTGTATTATGCAGTCTTTCTACTACAGGTTTGCTCCATTTTTTTATGTTTGATAAGTAGTCCTTATATCTATTCCAAAAAAATCCGTCATTAACACTTGCCTTATACCAACCATATTGGTGCGCACTATCTCTTTTTCTCAAAGTATCCGCATATCCAATGCTATGTAATATATTTTCCGGCAGGCGCTTCTTGATACTTTCAAATTCTTCATCAGTAACAGGATATAATGTTTTGAATACCTCACGTAATGCATCGGCTTCTGAATATATCTGGTCAACAGTAGGGAGCTTATTTGTAAACTTAGTTTCAATAATCTGTCGTATTTGATTAAACATAATTTCCATATTTTTTGTCATGATAGTATACCTTCTTTCAAAGCTTTATCTATTTCTTCAACATAATTGCAAAATGGTTCTGTCTTCTTTAGCCTATCAATCATATCCGAATGCAAACTAGTTTCCGTCGTTTTCAATATTTCACGCAACATTATAATTATTTCTACACTATCTATATCTTTATCATTTTCGATTTTTTCATCATTTGTCAAATCCAAATATAATGAGTTAAGAGGTATATTTTCCTCTATCTGTTTCATCAATAATAACAATCTGCTTGCAATTTCAGTATTTTCATTCTGTATCTCAACAAGTAATGGGTAATCTCTATTAATTTCATACATAAAGCCGCCATTCCTTGTTCTATATCTATTCCAAACATGTACTACTGAATCATCCATTTCTCTTTTTCCTCTGTACGTCCATGTTCGCTTGCTTTTCTCCGCCAAACGCTCTATAACACTTTTAAGGTTATTTCGTACTTCCGCTGGTGGAATTGCAGAAGATTTTTTTATATCTAAGGTCCAAAGGTCATCTAAGTCATTGGGAATATCCACCCTTATCCTTGCTAACTTAGACATTTCACCCTGCCGCATCATTCGAAACCATGTCCCCCACACTAATAACCTTTTGTTTCTGTAGACATAAAATCCCTGATGCTTTCTAAGTCCTTCTTTTCCACCTAACATCTTTATTTCGTCGGATGTCATTTTAGAAATATGCGGTAAAATATAAGGTCTAACTTCAATATGTTTGCCGCGCACAACCAATATCTCATCATCCATCGCCTGAACACTTTTAGAGGACAAAAAAGGATCTATCGGTTCTATCTTAACATTGTTAATCTGTATTTCTAATTTTTTAAGACCCACCTCACCAGACAAATATCTATGATACACCAGTGACAAATGTTCTCTTACCATATCTATTTTTCTTCCTAATGCTTGTTCAAAGTTTATTTCTCCCGCTTTTAGTCTATCTAAATTTTGCCATATAACCACTGTACCAGAATCATACTTTAACAATTCTTCGATATGTGGCAACTGCAATATTTCATCTTCATCCAAAATCAACAATGTCCATTTCCCAGTTTTTTCAACATAATCTATATCCCATCTTCTAGCTAATAAAACATCTTCTCTTTTTGTAACAACAGTAAGACTTCTACACTGTGATAATGATGCTGTTTTTAACCCCAAGCCGAATCTTCCTAAATCATCTTTACTACGTTCATCCATTGGATTTTTACTACCGTACTGCATTGCAGTAGTTATTTCCTCATCATCCATTCCACGCCCATTATCTAATATTGCCACATATTCTTTATCTACTGGAAAGAAAAACAAGTCAACTTTGCTTGCTCCCGCAGCAATACTATTATCAATAATATCCGCCACCGCAGCTTCCAATGAATATCCTATAGCTCTTGTTGATTCAATCAACGTTGGTGCATATGGTGGTAATTCTATTGGCTTCATAATTACAGACCTCCTTTAGTATTTTCTCAATAATAACGCAAAATGTGTCCATTATTCAGTACTCTTTTATAGTACACTACTTATGACAACTTTTAATGTATTCCCGTATCCACAATCCAATTTCAACTGACGCCGTTTTCCCCTGTTCACGTAGCAAGGACATAAACTCTTCTTTTACACTAGGTTCAATTGATATTTCAATTTTGGCTGTTTTTATTCTTCCAGCAGGTCTCCCACCATTATTTTTTTTATTATTTGTCATGGCAATTCCCTCCGTCTTATTAAGAATATTATACATGGTTTTTATCATGGTGTAAACCTGTTTTTATCCTATTTCTTCCCCATTTTTGAATCGCAAAAATAATGCTTAGGCACAGGGCACTCTATAGTGCCCTTCCTATGCCACTTTCACCCCTCTCATTCTTCTTATCTCCCTGTATCTCCATCGTCTTATCATAAATCCTCTGATAATCCTCATGCACCTCATCAAACTCCAGTTTCAATCCGCAAGCCTTCAAAACAGCCATATGAAGCTCCAAATTATAGTTATTATCATCCGGCAGAAATCGAAACAATTCTGCTTTCTCTTTATCCGTAAGACATAGATAAGATAAACCCATAGAATTGATTGCCTCTACAATCTCCTCTGCACGTTGTTTTATAAAATTAGCACGTATTCCTTTATAAACAAGCTTCGCCATATCCATAATTTCATTTCCATCAACATCTGGCTTAACATCACGAATAAACGAACTTACCCTGCTATGCACTTTATCAATTCCTACTATCCTGTCAAATTCTAAGATTCCTGATATTTTAAAATCCTATATTAAGTTCAATAATGCCTGCACTTGGTCGTAAACATCCCTCTTGGTCATTTCTATACTTTTCTCATCCTCTAAATCCATAAAATCCGCCACATCTTTTGGACCGGCATGATTTTCGGATGCAAATTTACCTGCTAACTTCTCTTTCGCTTCTATCACAATATTTTTATCCCTTACGGGTTCAAATTCTTTTGCCAGTTCTCTTACTCCACCAATATAATGTTTGATAATAAAGTAAGACAATCAGCTTATCTGTTTCCGGATATCCATTATCTGATTCCCATTTTGAAACCGCTTGGCAAGATACACCAAACATGTCTGCAAATCGGAATTGAGATTTCACCTGTTTTAAGAGATTTAATAACTGTTATATTTTGTTATTAAATTCTCCACAAGCCCTTGAAAACACTGGATTTATCGCAGGTGAGCTTTTCCTTATTGTTTCCCTTGTGTTATATCGTCCCATCAGTGTTTACGAACTCTGATAAGGGCAAATACAAGGGCAAGAAAAATCTATAAAACAGTATAACACAAAATAAAAGTGACATGGTGAACTGATTGAAATGCTTCTGATTTTTGCAACTGATAATTGATTGAATGATAAGGAGAGATAAGATACGATGAGAACAATATTTGCAGAATACAATCCACAGCGCAATAGTATTGATGTTTACACCTCTGCTGGCTATATGCTCCGCATTGATTGCTGGGAAGCTGAAAAGAATTTAAAAACTACACCCGGATCAGACTGTGCATTAAACGCACTTGCTATTGATGAACCACTTGAATATGTACGATTATATTTGGACGGGAATATGCAGATGTGGGTAGATGCAGAAGATTCATTAGAACTATGGTGATTTTTCGACGGTGTGAAATTTTTTCTGTAAATTCAGATCTTCTATGATAATTGATGCGGCTTAACAGCAGTTTTCTGTTGTTAAGCCGTTGTTTATTTAATAGCAAAAATAAGCCGGTATGTCAAGAGCACCCAGAAAATCTGAACGTACATTTACTCTTGATCATCCGGCTTATTTTCAACAGCACTAAGATTACCTTTTTTAATATTGTTTGGGATACTCCCTCCATAACCGTCACATCAATTTTATACTTTACTTCGATTTCAACTTTTTCTGGTGGATTGACTAAAAGCCTGTCAATATCATTTTCCTCAACACCAGCCATTTTTGCTATCGTTAGCTTGGATATGCCATAATAGGAAACAAGCAGTTCCAACCAATGCACCAATTTGATATTTCCCTTTTACCGAATCCTTTTATGCCTTAACATCACAACTTCCTCCGATAGATGGAGCTGTACCTACTGCCTGTGCTACAACATTCTCTGTAATGCTTTTCATATCCGTACCAATTGCAAATATTGTGCGTCTATCTTCCTGAATTTTCTTCATCTGCTCTTTTCTTTCAGCTCTCCGTTCCACAAGTTTTTGTTCATTTTCTTTCTTTTTCTCGATTTTTCTATCTTCATCAGCCCTTTTTTGTTCTTCGCTTGGTCCTGTAATAACCATAGAGCCCATATTACCATCCTTATCTATCCATACCTGACGATACTTAACTTCACTACCAGTCATTGATTTAATCATTGAGTCAGCCCATCTATCTAATGCTGGAATTTTTGACAACATATTTTCATATTTTGTGGCAACCTCTGGATTACTCATCATCCTATTTAAAATCTCAGGAGCAATCCTCACATCCGTTTTTCCTGTACGATTAGCTGTTTTTACATTTTTATCCGAACTTCCTGCCACAATATCTATTTGAGGATTTTTTTCCTGCAATTTTTTTACATAATCTTCCTGACTCTCTTCTGTTTTGCCCACCTGTGAATTTTCCTTTGTTTTTTGAATATCACAAGTTGCCTTTTTAACCGTGTTCTTGTACCCTGATGCATAATACGATGTGTAACTGCTGTTATTGATACCTGTAATTGCCATAATCCTACCTCCCTGTTATTGAAACTTAAAATAATTTCTATTATATTGAACGACTTGGATATTTAATTTCCGTTGATGTAAATTCATCTTCTGCCGAAACATTGATATGCCCACTGCTGTCAATAGCATACTCTTTACCATAAACGGAAAACGTATCTCCTTCTTTATATCCGATTTCTATCCAGTTTATATCATTTAACTGTTTTATCTTTGCGTCAACATTTATGGTCTTTCCTGATTCCTGCAATAAATAAGTGTGTTTTCCTGCTCCCGCATCTATAGAAAAGAATCCCGGAGAAATCCCGACTTTCTCACAGACGGACAATACCTCCTCATTGCTGTAGAGATACCCCCACACACTCTTTCCCTGTGCCAGATCAGACAGGATATTGCCTGCCTTACACATTTCCCACTTATAATTTGTTCCTTTTTGATTTGTATTCTCTGCAAGCAACGATTCCGAGGCTGCCCAGCCTATTCTTCCATTATTGACCGTCCATGTATATTTACCGCCACTTGATGTTGTCCATGCATAATAACTTTTATTACTTAGTACCAGAGAATTATTCGCAGCACAAATGCCTGACATGGTGCTTGTATTCATTTTCGGTACTGCATAATTAGGTACTACCTGTCTGCTCCCATTAAGGTCAAAGGAAATAACCCCGTACTCCTTAAAATCAGAATTATATCCACAGGAAACATTCTCCCCAAAATTGATTGCATCCAAAATAGCACTTGAATTATTATAGTTTGCAAAATAATAAGCTAATTCACTGTTAGAAATATTCGCATTTTTATCTATCAGTGCAGCTATGGATTGCTTTGAAAAGCCTCGTGCAGCATCAGAAATACTTAAACTGTCCTGTTTTTTATTATTTCCTGCTCCAAGCAACATCTGTATTGCTTTTTGGTGTATTCCTGCCTCTGCCTGCTTTGAATATGTCAATAGCTGGTTTACTGTGTTTGCATCTGTCACTGTCTTCATAGCTAGTCTCCAAACCCTTTTTCAACATTAAACGCCAAACATATGCTGCAATTTGTCCAGCATATTATTTACTCTGCCTTCAACAGCTTCTGGCTGATTCCTTAATTCATACCTGCTTCCATAGTAATCATTTAAACGGTCTTTCATCTCATTACAAAATAATTTTTGATCTGTTTTACCATTTAAAAACTGATTGCAGATACCACTTATCTCTTTCTTCTCATTTGTATAAAAAGCTGTCTCATCTGAGATTATTTCTGACTTGTACTTATAAGATTCTGTTTTGCTTCCAATTCCAACAACCATGTAATCTGGTGTCATTTTCTCCATGATAGAATTACGTGCCGAATCATTAAAATGAACATATTCGTCAATCATGTCTGAAAAACCTGCTTGTAATTGCTCTGGAACATACATTTCATTTACTTTTCTTAGCCCCGCTTCACTTGCACTTAACAAAAATACAGATTCATAGGAAGTTCCTCTATATCCCTCCTGAGCATTCAAAAAATCTACATCTGCTGTCATTGCATTAATCTTCTCTTTTAAATCTTTCATTTCATCTTCTGTCAAATATTCAGAAGCATTTTCGTCCAGCCATTTTTCAAAAACCTCTGACTGATTTTCCGAACAGCCTTCAAACGCACTTTGTTCTCCAGAAATGGAAGCTGCTTTCAAATCTAATTTGAATAAATTTTCACATTTATATTCTGCTGGTATCTCTCTTATTTCTCCATTAATAGATGAAAAATGCATTGTATGAAAATCCGATACCTTATTACGAGCAGTCTCAACTAACTTTCTTGCTGAATCACTGATTTTCACATCATCCTCCGAAATAATATTCTGAGGAACAGTTGTTTTCTTCTCGACCTTATTTTTTATCATCTCAGGATTATTAATATACCTATTTCCTTGAACTTTCATAGCAACCTCCCTAAGTTAGTCCACACTTTCTATACTTCTTTATCTATCTTGCTCGATGTCAAAGAAGAATCCGTCTTAGAGTACGTACCATTATTTGTATAGGTTGCACTCGCCCGGTTTGCAGCATTCGATATACCAGTTGCTTTCTGCGATATTTTGCTTACAAAAGAATTATATCCTGTAAAGACCGTTTTCAGCGAACTGATATCTGCCTGCTTTAAAGCATCCTCATCTAATTCCAACTTGTTTCCTTTTCCTATGGTAATACCTATTTTGGCAAGCATATTACTGTTTTTGTCTGTCATTCCAGTCATCCATGAAGCATTTCGCAATACATCCTTTGTATTAGATTCTCCGGCTTCCTTAACTACATCATTATAATCTTCAACAAAAGATTTTACTGCCTTGGTGATTTTATCCCAGTCATAATCCTCTACCTCAATCTCTTCCCCCGTTTTTTCATCTTTCTTTTTTATTTTCTTTTTTTCCCAAAGAGAAGAGTCATTCAAAGCATCTGCTGATTTTTTCAGAGAATCTGCACTTGTTTTCATCAAGGTAAGTTTTTGTGAAGTATCACCTTTTCCCGATAATTTTTCAGCATCCTGTTTTGCATAATATGCTTTCATAAGTTTTCTATAGCTTCCATTTTTGATTGCAGCATAATCAGAAAGCATATTTGTATTGCCTACTGATGAACTATCTGACGTTCCACTAAACAACGCTGAAAAATCTACATTGCTGTTATATTTACTTGTATAATCACTAAAACTTTTGATTTCTGACATAACACCAGCCTCCTTTCCGAACTATAAACGTATATCGATCGGTGTATATACTACCGACTGTCCACTTTCTGATGCTGGATTTTTTATTGTTTCTGCTGTTTCTGTTTTAACATCTGCATTCTCTGATGCATCTGTTGCCGTATCTGCATTTTCCTGTGTATTCTCTGCTTTCTGCGTTTGATCCTTCTTTGTTTCTGCTGCATCTGTACGGTTGTCTGCCTTTGCTGCTTCTTCCATAGATTTATTTGCATCTGAAAGTGAAGACATCTGTGATGCTGTTGCAGACTGCGCTTTTGCCTGCAAATCTGCCAGTTCTTCTTCTTTCTTTTCGGTATTGCCTTTTCCAGCATCCTGCTTGATTTCAGACTCAAGCACACCGGCTCTTCCTTCCATCTGTGTTGCCATACTACCCTGCACTTTTGCCTGCTTCATAGATGAATCTGCGGAAATCATTGCCCGCATACCTGCCTGTGACAAGCCTGTTCCTTTCTTTGCAGATGTATTTTTTGTACCAGCCACCATATCATCCATAGATGATTTTTTACTCTGCTGTTCCTTTCTCTGTTCAATCTGGTGCTGTCTTAACTGTTGATTGAGATTTGTAATTTCCTGTTGTATCTCCTGACGTTTCTTCATCTTATCCTCTAATGACAGTTCTTCATTTGATGATAAGTCCTGCAATTTCTGCTGTGCATTTGCAATCTGATTCTGAATATTTTTACTCACAGAATCATTCGCCTGTGCCATTCCCATTGCTCCTGTCTGCGTATTCGTTCCGTTAAATCCATTAATTTTCATCATTTCGTTGTCCTCCTTGAGCTAATACTCTGAAATCCGTTTCCTGAAAATCTGTATAACATGATTTCTCTTTATTTTTTCTTTCGGCATATCTTTCTTCACAATAAACTGTGATGTTGTGAACCGCCCTTTTTTCGTTGTGAAGCAGTCTGAAAATGCTTTTCAGACTGTCGCAGTGCTCCTCAAATATTGTTGCAAGCAACATATTTTCATCGCTACCTGCGCAAAAAAAGCACTACATATTTCTGTAATTTACAAAATACATAGTGCCAATTTATTTCTTTATTCTACCTGCATCATAATGCTAAGGATTACTTCCTCATTTCCCTGCTCCAAAGATATATCTCCCATATACATTCTGGCAACCCGGCGAATGTTATTCAAACCCATTCCATGTTCCCTCCCAGATTTGGTTGTTTCTGGCAAATCGCTATCACCAAAATTAAGCTGACCCCCAAAACTGTTTTTTATGGTTATCATAAAGATACTGTTTTTCCGAAAAGAAGAAATGCTGATATACGGATCATCTCCACTTACATTTTCCATGCAGTTATTCAAGGCATTATTCATGATCACACTCAAATCAAATGCATTTAACTTCGTATTCTGCGGATAATGAAAATCCGACAGAAACCGAATCTGCCTTTCTTTTGCTTCTCTCAGCTTTTCCATCAAAATGACATCAATTACCGGACTTCCTGTCTTTATTTCCGGAGATACCTCGTCCCATTCATTTTTCAGATGTTCCAAGTATTCTGTAGCATCATCCATATTATTATGTGCCACCAGATGTTCCAGTGTCTGTATATGATTTCCCATATCATGGCGCATGGAGCGGATATCCCGATACAACTTTTCGACTTCCTCGATATGCTTTTTCATGTCACTGATCTGATTTAATACCAGCTCTTGTCCCCGCTGTTCTTCCTGCATCTCTTTCCAGTTTTGAAACATTACAATCACAACAAGAATAGCAACTATGGAAATCAGATAGTGTAAAAAGCTTAAAGCTCCATAAAATCCATATGTATCAATCAAGTTCTTTCCAGTATCTCTTTCGTATATCATGAGATAATATTGTAAAATGCCATACCCAGTGACGCCTACAAGTGAAGGTATAATAAGCATTACCATCTCTTTGACGCTCATTTCATCTTTTTTGTATATATACGCTTTATTGATCAGTCCTATTGCAACCGCAATAAAAGCAATACAAAGTACAATATCCAAAACTCTGGTTCCAACATATAGTCCGTATTGCAACCACACTTTTTCTGCACTCATATTCCGAAATACAAGTGCTTTTGTAACAAGATCATCAAGTCTGGCTGCCATTGCAACCGTTAACCATCGGATTGAAAAGAACGTAATTGCAAGAAATATTTTCTGATATATATTTCTTCTGTCCTCTACATACATTGCAAGAAACGCTGCTATAACTCCAATCAGATATGCGGAAAAATTATCAATCTGTGGCGGAATCATATATAAAACAAGCATAATCGTAATATAAACAATACTGACTGCCACAGCCCCTTTTTTCTTTTTTATATAGGGACAAACAAATTTTCCAAAATAGATTCCTGTAATCATAAGGAGTGCAATAACAGAAATTTTCGATGTAACCATCCAGCATTTTTCTACCAAACTCATCCGATTTCTTTTCCTTTCCTCTGATTATATTTCAAATATTGTTTTACAAACTCAGAATAATTCTGTTTTGCAATCAATGCAGTTCCATTTTCCATCGTCACACAATTTGCATCATATTTCTGAACATATTTGAAATGTACGAGGTAGGCTCTGTGTGTACGAAAAAAATCTGCTCCCGCAATTTCACTCAGTTCCTGCAATTTTCCATAATATTCAATATTCGTATCCCGTGTATGGATAATGACTTTTCGATTATATACCTCAGCATACACAATATCCTTCAAAAACACTTTCATATGGCTTCCTCCGGACTGCACCATCATGTATTTTTCATCCGATTGATTTTCAGAATATTTTTCAATGCTTCTGACTGCACATTTCACAACTTCCTCAAATTTTTCATCTGAAAATGGTTTCACCAGATAATGAAATGCTGCAACATCAAATGCCTGAAAAACATACTCCTCCACAGCAGTTACAAATATCAATACCATTCTTTCATTTTTCTGACGAAGAATCCTTGCCGTTTCCATTCCATCCATTCCTGGCATCTGAATATCTAAAAATAGAATATCCGGCTCACAACCACTTGCAATCAATTCATCACCAGACAAATATTTTTCTATTACTGCATCTGGTAATAATTTCTTTATTTTTTCCTCTAATATCAATCCTATAGATTTTTCATCATCGCAGACTGCTATTTGCATCTTGTCACTTCCTTACTTACATACAATTATATTTATTATATCGGAAAAAGTCTTTTAATAGCCAGCCGCCATGTTGTGAACCGACCTTTTTTTGTTGTGAAATAGAATATCACATATATCGCTTTATCTGCTTCCTGTTAATTTGTTTTATCCGGCACACGCTCCTGGGAGTGACTGTATCTATCAAAAAAAGAAGTCAGCAGTTTATTCACGCACTACTGACTTCCTATACTACTTATTTTAATTGCCTCCCACATCCATCTGAATCTGATATCTTGGAATCGTCCCATTTTCCTTTTTATAAGCCAGAACATCATAAATCATCTACTGTTACGTTCCCATTTGATACCTTATTCAAAAAACGATCTAATTCCTCTACATAGCCAGCCAGACGATATTCCTCATACAGAGCCTGTTTCGTTGCCTGAATTGCAGATTCTATTGTATTGCCCAAAATGTCGATATTATCCACATCGCCCTCACCCTTCATCTGCTTATTCAGTCTTTGTACCATCATCTGCGATATATGGCTCAACATTCCATTTTTCTTTATTCCCATACCATTCGCATTTACTTCCTTCGCTGCTTCCATATATGGATTTATGCTCTTATTTTCCTGTTTAGCACGTTCTGTACTAAATTGAGGAATATCTTTCTGTCTGCGCCTGTTTTCGTATGGCACACCATTCATAGAATAGTTGGAACTAATCTGCATATATCAATTCCCCCTTTTTTATTTGAATTGCATTATTATCATCAGGCTTTCGCTTCAAAAACCGGTCTTTTCTCCAGATAATCCGGTAATTCTCTTAATTCAGAGTTCATATCATTCTTTGTTGCATTATATTCCTTCCAATAAATAGAATAAAATTCATCTTTTCTTGTAAGTTCTGCCGGAGTCATTTCATACCCCCAGCCGGCACCGGTATTTAACAATACATTCACACCCTGACTCTGAATTTGAACTCCATAACCACCTGATGTTAAAATAGTGAAATTTAATGTTCCGCCTCCTGCCAGTGCAATCTGCTTATCTGCAAGATTCTGATTTTTTCCCTCTGCCTGTTCCAAAAAATCCAGTAAGGTTAATTCTCCAATCCCTTTACATTTTGGATCGGTATTTTGATTTTTCATTGCACTTTTTGCCTGTTGGTATAACTGTTTTCTATCCGGTGCAACCTCTGACAAATATTCTGCCCTTAACCGCAATACCTGCCTTGAAATAGAGTCTTGTTCTGTTTTATCAGTAGCATTGGCAGCCTTTTGTGCCAGTTTCTTAATCTCACTTACAAATTCAGTCTGCGTTTTTGTACTTTTTCCTTTCGATGGAATATAAGACCAGTTTGGTTCTCCATTACTACCAGAAGTAATTAACTGTTCCCTTCCAACTGTTCCTATATTTGAAAAAGAGATTCCCATAAATCCACCTCCAACAACTTAAAGTTTTAATAAAAAATTTTGTTCAACCACTTCTTAAAGCGGTTCATACTTTCTGTCATCCACATATTATGTGCTGCTCCATATCATTTTTCCTGCCCTATATCATACAATCCACTGCTGTCAAAGCCTATTTTCAATACCAAATCATTTATTCTTATTTTAATCGCACGCTCTTTACGCTTTCATATCAAAATTGCCTTGTGACATTATATTTTCATTCATACCACCAGTTCTTTGTTCACTGTTTAATGCTTTCCTTGCATCACAAAAAGCCTCATAATATGTCGATTTTAATGCCGAATGTACCTGTGACTCTGCTTTTGTTTCCTTTTCTTGCCAGCCTACTCCCTCTGTATATGTCAGAACTTCTTCACCACATTCGTTATATACATGAGCTGCTGATCCTGTTCCCTCTCCCTGAAACTCTGCCTCATATGGTATCCCGAACAAAATACAGAGCCATTTTTTATCAGCTTTTTCAACTTCTTTCATTGCGGACATATTGCCGGAATTCATTGATTGATTAAATTTTCCAATTAAGGCTGCCCTGTTCGGTGCCACTTTGCTTACTTCCATCTTACGCAAATTCATAAACGCATTTCCCATATATACGTTGTCCTGTGCATCTTTTTTTGCCAGTTCAACAATTTTCTCTTTTAAGGAATCCGTTAATTTCCATTTGTTTTTTTCAGAAGATTTAGAAACTTTTTTATCTGAAGTGCCCCATAATTTTGCTGTGCTATAATAATTTGATACCTCCATTTTATAGTAGCTCCTTTCTTCATTATTCGGAATTCTTCCAATTATGCTACCTGTTGGATTTCTCTCAGCATCAATATGATATGTAACTTTATTTGCAAACCACCATACTGATATCATCTTTTGAATTTTGACACTCAGCAATAACCATTGCATCTACCCATTTATCACATTCATTCCTTTTGAAATGCTTTCAACTTTCACCGAATCCTCAAATGTGACTGTCATCTGTGTATCGTAAGTTTTCCATTCAAACTGCGACCAGCTTACACCGTTACCGATATGCTCATAAGCCTTGATTGCATCGTTATATTGCTTTTTTTGTTTTTCTGAATATTCCGGCACATTTTCAGTATTATTTATTTCCAACAACATTATTAAACTATCCGGCACTCCATCTAACGCTTTCCTCCACGCATCACTCTGCTGCTTTGCAACCGCCATCTCATGCTGCATAACATAATCCTGATATGCCTTTTCTCTCGCAGCACTTGCTTCTTTATCTACCTTTAACAACTGCCGTTTGGTATCTTCCGTCAATTCTACATCTGAACCATTGACCGTAACATATCCTCTTGCAACTGCCCTGCTAACCATTGCAGAATCAGAGAAATGCACAATATAAGAATTTTCTTTATCTCCTTTTGTGATACCCAATACATCCTTTCCAGATGTTGCTGTAATTTTTTCTTGTCCGCATACCTTTTTGCTTTCTGCATTCTTTTGGCTATAATGCGGATATTTACTATATAAATTTTTCTGTCGATCATAGATGGAACCAATCTGATTATTTAAAATGTTCATAGTCCACTGCCCTCCCTTGTTTTTTTATCGGATAAAATGACTTATTCTCCCATCCCCATATCATCAAACGACCATATTACGCACACAAAGACCATATTTTTACAAGATGACCACTGCCTTAGTAGAAACTCTGTATCTCAAACTCTTTGAAATACAATGCTTCCCTGCATTTTCTATATCGTCATGTTGATATTATTACTTTACTATTTACCACGTCGAATACTCCCTTTTTATATCCGCACGCTGCTTCCCCTTAAATTCCTTCTCTATATAACAATGTTCCTGTTTGGCAATCAACTTATCGCCTTCAAAATCCAATTCTATAATATATGGCATCCAATCTATAATTCGCAGAAAATCTTCACAGCCAAAATTACTATCATAAAAATTCAATATCGTACTAAGGGCAGTACCATGGGTTCCTATAACAATATCTTTATCCGTATTATCTGATAAAATCTCATTCAGTGCCTCTATGTTACGTTTTTGCACCATAGCAATTGACTCCCCACCTTCTTCATGATAATTATGGTCAGCCCATCGTTTTCGGAACATTCCGTGGTTGTTTCCATCAAGTCCCTTTTTGCGCTCCCTCAATCTATCATCTGTAATAATCTCTTTTGTAAAAAATCCTGCTGCCTCTGCAATTGTATCCATGCTACGTTTATACGGATTACAATAAAATGCATCTATTTTCTTATCCTTCATAAATTCCAGCACAATTGCAGAATCCTTCTTACTTTCTTCCGTCAAAGGTCTTGTCCTGTCTTCTTCCCAATCGTGTTCCGGCTGTGCGTGACGTATGAAATAAACTCTTATTATTTGATCAGCTCCATTTCATCTTCCATTTTTACAAATCCATATTTTTCATACAATGGCCGTCCCATCTCTGTCGCCTCTAAAGCAATCTGTGATATGCCTTGTTTCCTTACATCCTTTACGAGTAAATCCAATGTATGAATTGCAATTCCCTGCCTTCGATATTCCGGTGCCGCATACATATTCATAATATACGCCTTTTTACCTGTCGGATTATGATATGTAGGCATAACCTGATAAAAACTGACACCACCAGCACCAATAAAGTTTTCGTTATCATACACCAGATTCTTTATAAATTCTACTATATAATTTTCCATTCTCCACCATTATCTGGACCTTTTCGTTCTATGATACCTTTATCCTTTAATTCTGATATATATCTTGCAATTGTTCTATCCGTAACGTCTAAGGCTATTCTTAATTCATCAATAGAAATATTCGGATTTTTCGAAATCATTTTCAAAATCTCACACGCTTTAGAAAGCTTCTTCTTAGAATATTCAGGCATTAACTGTTTGATTTTTTCTGCTGAAATTTCTATGACATTTTCTATGACATTTTCTATGACATTTTCATCAGATTCCTTTTCCATCTTCATCACAAGCGTCACCTGATCAAGATTTGTATCTTCTATCAATTCTGGTTTTATCCATCCTTCTGACTTCCACACAGCAAGAATTGTCGGGAATCCTGAGCCAGCATTATCGCCAAATCCAACCAATCTAAGCATAGTTTGCATATGATGATTTCTTGACTTTGAATTGCCTCCACGATAAATATCCTCAAGCGGAAGTTTCAAAATTCCCGGATTTGTAAATTCAAATGAGTCTGACCTCTTAATTACCTTTAGCACACCTGCATCCATTAAGTAATCCGCGTGAATAATCATATTTACAAAACCTTCACGAACTGCTTTGTGAACCGGAGTATCATCTATACGCTGAACGCCACCTTCCAATTTAAATGGCTTTTTTAAATCCTCAGTTAATTTAGGTGTTACTTTTGTAAAGAAATTAAACAGGTTATTTTCCCATGTACCATCATAAGTAATTCTGTCATTCCAGCGGATATCCGCTGTCACTTGACTCTCATTACGATAATCCATAAAAACATTATCAAAGCGTTCTCTGATAGCCTGTCCTGTACCAAACATCAAAAGTCCTGCTAATGTCAAGCCTTCTACTTCAGTTTTTCTATCTTTTCTATAACCACCCAACTTTTCAAGAAAAGACTTGTCATCTAAAGCATTCCATACATGACCATCATTTCTGATTTCAAAAATCTGACGATATTTTCTTAATGTTTCTTTATCAATATCATCCATTGTATAATACTCAATTATGGGTACTTTCCTTAGATAGTATTCTAACATATATATCATGTGCACGGCAAGGACAGTTACAAATTAAATCTTACTTACTTTATAGGTTACTTTATAAGTTTATTTCCAGTTCAAGGCAATTCCATTCTTCTCCCATTACAGTATACTTTTCTATTTCATCTTGAGATACATCCTCAAAACCTATCGCCTTATAGCAATAATAAGCTGATTCATTATTCTCAAAAACACCTAATGAAACTTTATTAACGCCGAATATTTCTTTAGCATATTTTAAGCCTAATTTCAGCATATTTTTTCCATATCCCCGCCCACGTTTTCTCGAATCAACGATTACAAAGCCAAACCGTAATTCATCAAAAAATTCATTTGGTCTTCTCATGGTAAAAAATCCCACTACATCGTTATCATCTATAGCAGTAAATGCCATAAGATTACTTACTGTATCGAATTGCTCCTCAGAAATTGGATATTCTCCTAAAACTCCTGCTGTCCATTTATAAAAAGCGCTCTCGTCTTTTATCCATGACATAATTATTTCTGCATCACTTTTATTGTATGGCCTTAATCTTAACATACTTGCCTCCTTTTTCATTTACCTAAAATTTTGTTTATCATATTCTGTTTGCCCTTCATGTATGCAACCCTGTCATCTGCATACTTACTTTCAAGTTATTCCTTTAATTTTTCATACTGCAATGCCACATTCTCATTGGCATTAAGATAATCCCTGAAATGAATATATTTTTTCCACTCAGTTCCGTTCCATTTTACAATATGAATATGATGTGTTCTGATGTCTGCCTCCATATCACCCATTACATAGAGCAATTGACATTCTACATCTGAACCTCGATAAAATATTTCCTTTTGTTACTTCTGATTTATCTATTCTGACCATCCCTTATAAATGGTTCCTTGATTCCTTTACTTAACAACTGACCGTATGCTTCTACCTTACGAAATGTATTTCCTAACATTTCCCGATTCCTATATTCTCTGATAGCTTCCATATCAAACTCTGCGTAAAAAACACCTTCTGTTTTATCGTCAGCTAGCAAAACTGTGTTATCAACACATTTTCCGTTTCTATCCCAGCAAATGGGACTAAATGCACAGGAACTTCCGGCATTATCCCCGTTCGGATTTGCCATAGCAACTGCAACCATATTTTCATATGCTCTTGTAGAAAGTGCTCTTACTCTTGGCTGCATAGAACCACAATCATTTGGTACGAGAATGACCTCTGCGCCTTTTAACATCAGTATTCTTGCACTTTCAGGATACTCCCTGTCATAACAGATCATAATACCTAATTGTATTCCTTCAAAATCGCACACTTTAAACTCTTTCCCTGACTCAACATTTCTTTCATCTGCGAAATCACATGTATGAACCTTAGAATATTTCATTAATATATTGCCCGATTTATCAATAACAAAAGCAGAGTTCTGCGGTTGCTTATTGCCTTTTGTAAAAGCAGTAAGTACCACACCTATTTTATATTTTTTAGCATTCTCACATATTTTTGTAATTCTTATGTCATCATCTGCAATGCTTTTTTCATAGGTCATAGGCAAATCATATCCTGTAACAAAACATTCCGGCAGTAAAAGAATATCCGCATGATTCTCCGATGCCTCTTTCATTGCCCTAATGATACTTTCAATATTTTCATCTATTTGTGCATGAATGGCACGTTTTTGTAATATTGCAATCTTAAACATTTTTTCTTCCTTATCATCACATTATAATTTCAAATCCAAAACTCTCTTGAAAAAGTCTAAAAATCCATCTTCAACTGCTACCTGTTCAAGTCTGTTCGTCGGCAGGTCATAATAATATTTGTTAGTTTTTATATCCAAAGATATGCTATCTAACGGAAATCCTTTCTTCCTGACTATGCTATGCGGTCTATCAGTTAAAATAAATTTTTCACTCTCCATGGACGGTTCCATGGCTTCATATATGTGCGTATCATCCTGTACAAAACAAATTGCATTCCGATACCTTGCCACCAGATTCCCATAAATTTTTACCAGACCGGAATAGTAGTCTATCATTTCGTCATCTGTCAAACATTTTCCGTTTACATTGCGGACATACACGCCCGGCTGGATTGCCTCCGGAACATTATCAAAATACAATCCTGAATCACACGAAAAAACCGGAATATGAAATGCTTCATAATATGCTGTTGCTTTTAATCTTGCATTTTCAAGCGGAGACTTGCCATCCTCAACTACCTGAGGAATTGTTTTGCCCTCTGCCCTTAAATCATCCAGTCCTATTAATTCTATATCCAATTGTTTAAGCCTGCTCCGCATCACAGATAACTTTGCCCGATTCCCGGTTCCGTATAGTAACTTCAACTTGTAAACTCCTTAGAATATGTATGCACTTCTTACAAATATTTTAAAATATCGGATAAGTTATCAATTTCAATATCCGCTTTTTCACTCTCACCTGTTATATTCCACAAACTTCCAACGCCCTGTTTTACCCATATAGTTTTCATACCCAACTGTTTTGCAGGTACAATATCATTGTCAATACGGTCGCCAATCATGACTGCATTTTCCGGCTTGCAACCGCTTCTTTCCAATGCAATTTCAAATATGCGTCTATCCGGTTTTGAAACACCTTCTTCTGCCGATGCGATGACCAAATCAATATATTTTCTTATACCAAAATTTTCTAATCTCTCACAAGTTCCTAATGATTGGTTTGCAATTACACCAATTTTATAAATTCCACTTAATTTCTTCAGACAAGCTTTAGTATCTTCATACAGCCTCTCGTATTGTGATTCCCACTTAGGTAATTTCACACCCAATTGTCTTGCTGCCTCTAAATCTCCTTTTTTGTTTTCTTTATAAAATGACATAGCACATTCATAAACCTGCTCATAAGTTGCACATGATAATTCTGCTATTTTTTTCATCCTGTCTTCATAGACCTTGCTTTCATCAACCAATGTAGAACCAATATCAAAAAACAGCCATTTTATTGCGTCCTTCTTGGGCAGAAATCCTCTTTTCCTTGCTTCTTCCAACAGTTTAGGCTGAATCTCAGAATATGTCCAATCAATCGGCAGTTCATCCATAATCGCTATTTTTTCAATTTCACTATGAAGCTCTTCTTCAAATGTATGTATATCTGCAAAGAATAATTTTCCAAAAGTCTCCATTCCATTGAAATTGTCCGGTGCAGTCACAGAATATATACAAATCGGAGTCATGTCAAAAGTTATTGCTCCTGTTTCCTCCTGTAACTCTCTTTTAGCTGTTTCAAGAATATTTTCGCCTGTTTCCCTATGTCCTCCCGGAATCTCCCATGTATTTCTTTTCTTGTGCTTGCAAAATACCCACTTGCCGTTATGTCTGGAAATGATAACTGCAAATTTTAGTAATGAATCGTCGATGGTGTCATAAAAATTCACTTTCGTCATATATTGTTCCTCTTTTATTTTATCTATTTTTTATATTACTCTGTACAAACAAAGTGAACATAGAGCCATTTGATAAAACATCTGCCAAAAATTTGTATAAATACAGGTTTTAGGCAGTTTAATTTGTCATTCAAACTCTTTATGTCCCAGAGGCAAATTAACTTATTTTGTTTAGGTTTATTCCAATAATTCATCCATACATCTATCTTACTTTCATAAATGCATCATGCATCCCTGATGTTTATTCTATAAATACATATTTTCCCTTTCCTTTACCATTCACCGCTTTAACAACTTTCATATCTCTAAGCTTTGTCATGACTGCTCTTGCTGTGGATGGTGAGCAATCAAGAATTTCTTTTATTTCTTTTGTGCCAAAAATCTGATTTTTCTCTTTTTCATCATACACTTTAAGAATATTTGCCTTCGAAAGTTCATTATATTTTTGTTGCTCAATCGCCGATTTTATCCTATCAACCGCCGACTTTTCTTCTCCAATCGCCGGATTTTGGTACTCAATCAACGACTTATTGACAGCAACATAAAAGCATTTGTATGATTAACCGAATCTGCTAACGTCTTTCTGATAATCCAAATCTTTGCATGTTTTTGAATTTGCTGACTTTTCTGCTGATTCTGCTGATTTTTCTGCTGATTTCTTTTTCATCTTCATCGCAAACGGCTCTTGATCAAAATTTGTATCTTCAATCAATTCCTGTTTTATCCATCCTTCGGATTTCTAAAAATCATAAATTCCAACGAATCTGATCTCTTAATTACATTCAGCAAACCTATACCTATCAGATCGTTCTCATGACAAAATAACTTTTTCGTCGCTTTTTCAGCTAAAAAAGACGAATTATTTTAATCTATACAACTTGCCTTTTGTTTTCCCATTATTGATAAGTTTATCAAGGAATATAATTCCTCCGTTACCTTTGATGACCCGAATGATGTTGCTTATCTTTACCGACTGGCAGAAAAAACGCCGCTTACATATGCCAAACTTGCACTGAAGGTAAACGCATTACAGGATTATGTGGATACTATGAATGAATTTAATTAGGTCCTCACCAAATTTACCACTTCATCTCCCTAGCCATTAATCCTAAGTGCCAGGGAGATAATTTAACTATAAATATATGATTTCAAACTTATTTTCTCTTTTAAAATTGTATATATATGGTCTTTATCATCCGTTTCGTATATTTCCATTGTAATTGTTTTTTCATTATCAGTGCCTTTAAATTGCTTAAATATCATATTTATAGTTTTATAACCCGTTACTTTTTTTACTATTTCCCCCGTATTTTCCACTTTAAAAAAGCGACTCTTTTCATTTATCTGATTTGATACCAAATCCCCCAATATTCCTTCTACAATGTATTGCCCATACAAAGATATCGACTGCTGATAGTACAACATTGCATATGGAATATTATATTTTGTAATAGCCTTATATGTATATGCATTTGAATTCATAAAGGAATCATATAACCTATTAATAATCTGCGTTGACAAATTAATGCAAACTACTTCTCTTATGTTCTTAAATATAGTTCTCTTATTATTTTCTATAAGTTCCTTTAATTCTTCTGAATATTCATCATTATGCTTTATTTCTGTATTACCCAAAGGCGTAGGATTATACAAAGAACAGTCTTCCTTATCACACGGATTCCAAAAATCAAAACCAGCAACCTTTCCTCTCGTATGTTTAGCATATGTAGTTATTATTCCTGTTTTGTTTTGCATCATTTCTGTGCCATACAAGTTAATAATATGAATTGGATTGCCACACTCAGGACATATTGCATAACATTTTAATTTCTTATCAACTCCATATTGATAATATGGAAATCTTTTTTTGGTCATTTCTTCAAAATTATCAATATTAAGCATAAACGGCTTCCCATTCTTCTTTATAGTAAACACATCCATAGAATATACAACTCCTTTTCTCAAAATAATTACAATACTAATAGAAATACTTTCACTGATTGCAATCCTTTTCAAATCTTTATTACTTCCTTGTTTTTAACATATTCATTGACACTTGCCTCATCAATAATATTTTTCACTTTTTTGCAAATAGGTAAATTCAAAAAATCTTCCTTACGCTCATCCGCCAACCTAAATTTTTCATTCCATTTCTTAGAAACTTCTGACAATTCAATAACTTTCTCAATGGAATAATCTTCGAAATATACTATGTTCCCATCAGTATAATTTTTTTGTATAATATTTAAACGCATCCGCAATTTTCACAGTACATTTATCTGGTGACTCCATAAAATCATATGAAGAAACTATTTCATACACATAATCTTGCAAATAATTATAATCTGGCGGAAAATCATCTGCTACCACTTCTCCGTCATTATCACTTATTGTACATGATTTAGGATTAACGGCATTCTCCTTCAACTTATAGTTATAATATGCCATAATACAATTTGTATCTGTCCCCTCTTTACTATATCTACATACATCTCTATATGCACTTAACAATTCTAGCAGCTTATTTCTTTCCTTTTTTCGTAGATATTTAACAGCATAAGAAGAATTGATTTCAAAAAGTGCTTCATAGTCCTTACGGGTGTAATACCTTTGATTCAATAATTTAACGATTGGAAATATCACCGTCAGCAATACACTTTCGCGATTTGCTTTGTCGTAATATCTTTTTGATATTAACAATGATGCAATCGCAGAAATGAAATAGCCATTGCATTTTGATATAGCCAATTACCAATTTGTGCCCACATCTCTTTTTCCTTTCTGTATCGAATATTTCTCATTATCTTATGACAATTTTCCCAGTCTCAACTCAGTCTCAAAATCTCATCCCAAAATGAGACTACGTGAAACTAACTTGAGACTGATTTTCTCTTACTTTTTGAAAAAATATCGATTTTATCACATTTCTGCTGCTTTATCCGGTCTCATCTGGTATTAAATCTCTTGAGACTATGTTGAGACTAACTTGAGACTGCATAAGACTGCATGAGACTAAGTCAGGCTTATCAATCCAAAGTCCATGTCGATGTCTTTTTATCATACATTGCACCTGTTACTTTTTTGATTTTAGCATAGTCTCTGAATACCGTTGCTCTTGATATATCAAGTTCTGCCATTACCTGTTCAACCGATAAGTGCAGGTTTTCACAAATCATATTATAAATTTTTTGTTCTCTCTCAGATAAAATTTTCTGTTCTCTTCCCTCGTCAGCAGCCGTTTTGTCCAAAGGAATGGTTATTTTAAACACGTCATCTTCAATCAATTCTGGCTTACCACCATCTGAATATACTGGTGTATATTTATATAGATTTCGTACACCAGAACCAATCGTATCTGTTCTACCAATATTTGCAAAAAATTGCTGAATCAACGGATTCTTAGGATATGGTGTAAATTCATCACTCATAATATTTCCATGACGTCTTGGAATACACCAGTTTTCTGTTTTCAACCAGTCTCTTTCAATGATTACCTTTGCCGGAAATGCACTGGAATAATCTCTATGCACAAGAATATTGGCAATTACTTCTCTGGAAATAATACCTCTGATGCTTGTATTTACGTTATCAATCAGGCAAAATTTGTCTGAAGTATGCTTTGCTACAAACTCCATTAACAATTCATATGCCTCAATCAGATTTGTTGTCACCTGCAATCTGTCATCGTACCTATCTAGATTTTCAACTCTGTAAATTGCATCCGTAACATATCCCGGACAACAGGAACGTATTACTTCATCCCTGCCAAACAAAAGTACTCCGGCAAGATTACATCCCTGGATGCCTGATGAAAAATCTTTTTCCCATAAACCTGCACTCTTCAATATTTCCTCATCAGACATTTTCAGCCAAGGATGATCCGGATTTTTGCTCTTTGCAAGATTTCTTACTTTATCCATCAAATCCATGCGTAGATCTTCCGTTGTAACATATGGGAATATCTTGTGCTCCGCATATGTATTACTCTTTCTGTTATACATATTCTGTAGTTGAATCGGAGAGTCCGTAATATCCATGTCCCCATCTTCGTTTCTGTCATAGATCCTGTTTGCACACTTTTCTACAGTAGATGTTGGCGGAACATACACCCATAACAGCGTCATCCCTTCATATACAATATCCTCTATTGAAAGATATAATGTTGGTGACATCTTATCCGGGTTATTTAGCTGATTCACAAAATTCTTCTTCATATTCTTAACCATATTCGGATTAATACCTATTGGTGTTCCATCATCTTCTACGCCCATGATGATATACCCACCATATCTGTTAGAAAAAGAGCATACTGTTTCATACACATCTTCCTGAACACCATACTGACAGGTTTTGTATTCTACTGTTATTTTTTCATCTTTTGAAAGCAAGTCTCTCATAAATTCAATTGTCATCCTATCGCCTCCATTTTATCACCTTTTTAAGTTGTATTACAATATATCAAAAGCTTCCCCATGCAAGAGAGGTTACATTTTCTCGATAATTTTTAAATATACTTCTTTCATATGTCTTAAAAGTGTAATTACGCAAAAAGTCTTTTTCTTCCATATCCCATTCAAAAAACTGTCTACCGTTATTTTTCACAAATTCAACAAACAAATTTCCACATATCTCCTCCGCACTCAAATTTGCAGCTGTACTAACTTTTAATTCGTTAATTAAATCGTCAACTTTGGATTGCTCTGATATAGTAAGATGTGGCGACTTATTAAATATAATTACCCACCAAAATTCCCTGTATGTATATATACTGTCTTTTTTTATGATCGCATCAATGCGTTCTAACAAAATCTCACCTATTTCATCTCGTATCTCTTTGTAATACTTGGTACTGTACTGGGAATATAGTAAATAGGATGCCCATAGAATAGGATCATCTTTTTCACGCAACTTACATACAATCATTTGCTCTTGCCTATATGGAATTTCTATTTTTGCATGAGCACAAAATAACACTAAATTTATTATGTCATTAAGATTTGCCTTATCAAAAATAAAAGCATATTTATTAACTAATTTCTGTAATTGTTCAGATGAAGTGAATATGTCATATTCATCTCTAATATAACTTACAATAGACAAAAATCTCTGTGTATTATTATAGTTAGGAAAGAATGAATACGCATAAAATATTAAATCCATAAAGTTTGCTACTGTCTGTTCTGTAACATGTTCCGAAAAAATTTTGACATTTTCTTTATTTCTCGATACCTTATTGAGAATTGTTCCCAAAAAGTAGGCCACTATCGTTCTGTCCTTTGAAGGATATTCGCAAATAAGTTCATTTAATTGATTCATTATACTTCTTTTTGAATAATACAAAGCTCCGCTTTTAAGAATATGTGGTACCATCTCTTTCTCCAAGCCATTTTGCTTCTCTTTTTGTAACCATATTTCCTGCTCTTCCTTTGTACGAAACAAGCAAGCACTTGTTCTATTTGCAAAAATCGAAGTATCATTAATCCATTCATCTAATACAAACGGAACTGAATTTTTATATAATTTACCTTCATTTAATCTTAATAAATATTTCGCAGAAATCTCCGAATATATTTGCACTATTTCGTTTGCAAGTTCCTCTGATTCAGCAAAAATAAAAATATCATCAACAAATCTATAAACATTATAATTCTCCCCAACAGCCTTCCCACTATTTAACAATTTACTGTAAACCGTTCTATCTATAGCCTGTAATAATATTTCAGCTATCATTCTTGAAAACTCTGGTCCAACCACAATCCCATTCGAGGTTCTCGTATTAATATTCTGTAGTATACGGTCAATGGTCGTATATATATTTGTATTTTTAAAATCTTTTGTATCATTTACATCTTTTCCAATTAACCACTTAAATGTATGAGTATATATACTATCAAAACACGCTTTATAATCAGTTCTGATAAAATAGCGATACTTACTATTTAAAACCAACCATTCCTCTGATGATGTGAAAGATGCAATCGACTTATATGGTTTAATATCAAAAAACATTCCTGTTTTCTCTATTAAGTCTTTATCTATCTGTGCGCTTTCTACCGCAAAATACTTTGTAATCGATTTATTTTTATTCTTGTAACACAACTCATTATTTTTATGATGATGTCTCAACGAAAAAATTGAATTCATATCTAATAAATTTATCAATTCTTTTTGGTATATTGATACAAAGGCAAACAATTCTACCGCAGCTATAGGCTGCAATAAACTAATTTCTCTTTCTGTATGTAATTCTTTCATTATTGAATATTTCAAAGGCATTGTTACCCAGTTATTTCCTTTATGTCCACCATGTCCACTTCCTCCACCTTCAAACATAATCCCTGTTTTATACTTATTTTTGACTGAAATCAAAAAATTGTTCATTTGTTTCAATTCTTTTCTTTTTGTCATTAAGAATTCGTAAAAGTAGAAAAATGTAAACCTCTCAGACAATTCCGTCGGCAATATATCTGTTAAAATATAATCTAATTGATTTCTCTTAATATTATTTAAATCCATTGACTTTTTCTCCATTTAATTTCATAATAATATTGAACGGTGTACTGTTCACGTAACAAGAGCATACTACATAACCCAAAGGCTATTATTATTCTCTTGTTACACACGTCAGCTGTACAAGGTACTTTCATTAGGAAAGAGTATACATTGTAACGGAGTAGGTTCATTTCGCAAGAAATGAACCTATTCTATTTTCAAAATAGTTAGATAATCCATTACAATTCTATAATAGTCCTTTCCCCGCTCAGAATATGTGGGATCTAATTTTTTTATCCACTTAATTATCGTATTTTCAGAAATTCCTATACGTTTCTCGAAAACCAAAGTTCTATTTCTAGATAAAGAAGAATACAAATTATAAATACTTTCTTCATTTTGCTTGTTTGTAAGAAAATACGGCCTTTTACAATTGTACTTTTTCAAAAAATGAAAATATAGCTTTTTCAAAAAAACTTCTGTCTCTTCTGACAGTTCACCCATCCTATACCTTAACTCATTATAGTTAGCAACCACTCCTTTCGTCAGCCAATCAAAATTCCTACCTTCTAAAGCCCTACCGATAACAACTCTTGATGAATACAATTTTATTCGTTGCCTCAGTTTTTCCATATCATTTGTTCTGCTATATTCTTGAAATGCCTTTTCTATTATATTGGCATACTTATTTATCTTTTTGGCTGCAATACCGTATTCAAAATATATTTTATTTGTGTCTTGCTTCATATTAAAATCATATCCTAAAAAATTAAATCTATTGTCTGTCGCTATATTTCTCTTTGTTATATACGAAAACTTTCCAGCATTTATATTTATCTTTACCGGGCAATTACCAAATACCTCAACAATAGTCTCATCCATTATTTCCATAAACTTATCTTGATCCAAAAAACTGTTTGTAATAATCAACATATCATCTACATATCTTTCATAAAAAAACACACCGTATTTCTCAAGTCTTGCCATAATATGATTATCAAATTCACGACAAATAATTTCAGTTAACCCATTCGATAAACACAATCCCGCATAGCAATATTCAAATATTCTAATGTATGTTTCTAAAATCTCCTTGTCACTTCGCTTTAATAAAGATTGTTTAATATACTCATTATACACATGTTCAGATAAGACACTATCAAAAAAGGATTTAAAATCCGCTCGTATAATCACAAAGTCATTCATATTTTTCATTACTGGTAATGTATTAAATAACCGATTCATAATTTTACTTCTACTTGCATATCGAATATTAAATATGTTATCTATCTGCTTCTTTAGATAGTGACATAAAACATTTTCAACAGATAATTTATCATAAGTATAGATTTTCCTTTTTTTATTCTGTTGTGTGAATATTTCGCAATTATAACTTGAAAAATCATATGTATTCGCCAAAATCTTGTTATATATATCATCAGTCATAGTTTCCACTGTATTATCATCTAATGTATAATCCAATTTCCTAATAACCGACCATATCTGTTTCCTTGTCATACGCAACCTCTTTCCAGCACATTTTCATTGCATAAATTTAATTTCAAGCTCATCTAAAAACTATTTATCCACTTCCGTAAAAAAGTATTCCAACGTCTCCACAAACATATTTGCATCAAATAATTCTTTTATCTGTTCCCTATTCATCCAAGCAACCTGTGCCACTTCATCCGTTGTGGCATTGCCCAAATCAACCTCTCCGTCATATTCAAATAGCCAAACGGCAACAATTTTATTAACCACTTTTCCAAACTCTATTTTTTTAATGTCCGATAAAATAACTTGACCTTTTTCTGGTAATAAATCTACTCCAACTTCTTCTTTTGCTTCTCTAAGCGCTCCTTGCAGACTGTCCTCTCCTTTAACTACTGAACCATCCACACATTCCCACATCAAAGGGTTTGTCGGTCTGTTTGCAGAACGCTGCGAAATAAGGTACTCTCCCTTTGAATTACGAATCCATACATGCACCACCAAATGATATCCATCTATCGGTAGCTGCTCTCCTCTTACATGGTCTTTTCCCAGAAGCTCTCTGTTCTCATTATACAAATCCCATATTTCTGCATCCGGCACATACTCCACAATATCCCCAAAATCTGCATGTAAAGTTTTGCAGATTTTGCTAAGAATCGTTAGGCTCACCTCTTCATCACGGCGAAGCTTTGTCATTGTATTAGGAGCAATTTCTGCCTTCTTACGCAAATCCAATTTGCTCATTTCTTTATCCACTAATAATTTCCATAATCTTTTATAAGATACAGCCATGGTAATTTCTCCTTTTTCTTTTCACGCTATCAAACAAACTTATCTAGCATCTCTACAATCTTTTCTCTTTCGCCACTACCATTAGTCATAAATCTCAGTAATGGAATTTCATACAACTCCATAATATGATTTTTCAACAAATCTCTTGAAGCCTGAACAGTATCCTCTTTATGGTATTCATATCCGTCAACCTCAATCGCCAACACAGGCTTTTTACCAATTCTATTATAAATCAGAAAATCTAAATGTGTTGCTGGATTCATTGCATACTGACATTCCTGCTCATTTAATAGTTCTGGATTCTTAATCAACATATTCAACGGAAAATGACAAACAACATCCAAGCTTGAATACTTGTTAGCGGAGATAATGTCCTCTATCAATGAATACATCAGATTTTCCGAATCATATTCTGATACTTTTTTGTGCTTCTGCAAATATACCCTTCTTTCCTCAGTATACTGTTTGTAAAGGTAATCAAAAATCGAATAAATCTTGCTTTCAGTAACCTCAAAATTATTATACTGAATGTAATCAATCAAATCTGTTATATTGCGCTCTTTTGATTGCTCATTTCCAGTTACAACCAACATCAATTTCTTTTTGGCTCTTGATACAGCAACATTGATTAAATATGGATCATCTGCAAAATCAGATATTTCATCATCCACGGTAGATATAATAATATTCTCTTTCTCCTTGCCCTGGAACTTATGCACTGTAGCAGCATCAATATCTGTTGTCTCCTTGCTTAATGCTTCTACCTGATTTTTGTACGGTGCAATAATTCCGGTTTCTTCCGGATTGGAAACATATTTTGGTATAATCTCATTTTTAATAACATCTATCTGGCGCTGACTATAATGGTTACGCTCATGATTTCCTGCGACTGTTTTTACCACAGATAATACATCCTCTTCACCCTTATCCGTTGTCATAATAATCAATTCACCACGATAGAATTTCTGGTTACAGAAATTGATTATTTTGGGGTGACACCTATAATGTTCCCGCAACAATGTTTGTGTTACGTTTGGCATAACATCCAAAATGGATTGTAGAAAACTCTTCGTATACTGATATCCTTCACCCACATTAAAGCTGTCAAATATAGCTTTTGCTTTGGTCTTTATATCATCTGTAACAACATTGGGAAGTTGCTTGGTATCCCCCACAATAACAACATTCCTTGCACAGGACAATGCCAACGCACCAGTTGCAATATCTACCTGTGATGCCTCATCCATGATAAGGTAATCATACACCACATCTGAATTCAGGCTGTTTCTTGAGGAAAATGTTGTACTTAATATAACCGGATACTCAGCCAGTACATCGTATGGCTCCTTCCACAAATTATCTTCACTAAAAGTTTTTCTACTGCTGTTACCTTCATACTTTCTTGCCAGTTTGTCTTTTAACACAATCATTGACTGATTGCATAAATCATCAAGCAAATTCTTATTAACATTATTCAAATGCTTTTCAATATCTGCAATTTCTGCAGACAATTCCTCCTGCTTCGCACGATAATACATTGCTTGAAAGGTTGTAATTATCTTTGAAATATCCTGCTTATAAATGCTCCAATCGGTTACTCCATATTTAAATAAGGCTTTTATCTTGAACCAAAATCCTATTGCCGTTTTCTCTTCTGAAATCAACTGGCATTCCTGCCACAATACCATCCATTGCTTTGAAGATAGTTTTTTCTTGAACTTAATACTATCTGTATGAACATCTGATTCTTTAACATATTGATTGAAATATTCCTGTTCAGTAACCAACTGTGAAAGTTCCTGCCTTAAACACGCCAGTTTTTCCTGCTTATCAAAAACACTTTTTAACTGACTGGATTGCTCTGCTATTCCCTTCTGCAAAACACTTGGATCTTCTCCCGTTTTCCACGACGAAAAATCGGGATAAGCGGCGTCCTGATGCTCAACAAATAATTTCTTATTTTTAGAACTTCCTAATGTCGCAGCAACAAAACCCAAATTGTATTTTGGAGAAGATAATTTTTCATATACGTTTTCTGTTGCCGAATTATTATTGGATACTATCTGTACCGTTTTCCCTTGCATTAATATATTGGCAATAATATTCAATATTGTTTGTGTCTTCCCTGTTCCTGGAGGTCCCTGTATAACACTAATCTGATTCTCCATGGCATTTTTCACTGCCTTGTACTGACTGTTATTGCATCCGAATGGGAAAATCGGAATGTATTCCCGTCCTATTCTTTTCTCTTGCAATAATGATGGATTCAAATACTTTGCTAAAGCCACATCACTACCCACAAAAGAAATTTTATCAAACCTCTTAGACAATAGTTTTTCACCAGTCTCTTCATTCTTAAGATTACTCAAACCTGCAATTTGCTTTATATATTCAAATACATTTGATGACTGGCTTTGATTAAGACAGGACTCTATAATATGCAAATCGCTCCGACGATAATCTCTTTCACCACCATCGCCAAAACAAATGTGCCAATAAGACTCACTTCCGCTTCTAAATACATATATTGCATTAACATCAAAGAACTCTCGTCCTTCTCTGCTAATCCGATACATGTTAGGATTCAAAACCTCCGGATCAGTCAACTTTTCCACATTCAAATATGCATACGAGTATGTTTTTCCAGTATTGAATTTTACATCCCATTTTTTGGTATTTCTATTGTACACACACGACATTATTTCGTATGTCTTTATTTCACCTTTAATAATGACCATATAATATCTTGTATTCATCTATACCTCTCTACTTCTTATCCGCACGTTGCTTACCATTAAATTCCTTCTCCACATGGCAATGTTCCTGTTTGCCAACCAACTTATCGCCTTCAAAATCCAATTCTATAATATATGGCATCCAATCTATAATTCGCAGAAAATCTTCACAGCCAAAATTACTATCATAAAAATTCAATATCGTACTAAGGGCAGTACCATGGGTTCCTATAACAATATCTTTATCCGTATTATCTGATAAAATCTCATTCAGTGCCTCTATGTTACGTTTTTGCACCATAGCAATGGACTCTCCACCTTCTTCATGATAATTATGATCAGCCCATCGTTTCTGGAACATTCCGTGATTGTTTCCATCAGGTCCTTTTTCGTGCTCCCTCAATCTCTCATCTGTTATAATCTCTTTTGTGAAAAAATCTGCTGCCTCTGCAATGGTATCCATGCTGCGTTTGTATGGACTACAATAAAACGCATCTATTTTCTTGTCCTTCAAAAATTCCAGAACAATTGCAGAATCTTTCTTACCCTCTTCCGTCAAAGGTCTTGTCCTGTCTTCTTCCCATTCGTATTCCGGCTGTGCGTGACGCACGAAATAAACTCTTGTCATTTGATCAGCTCCATTTCATCTTCCATTTTTACGAATCCATATTTTTCATACAATGGCCGTCCCATCTCTGTTGCCTCTAAAGTAATCTGTGATACGCCCTGTTTCCTTACATCCTTTACCAGTAAATCTAATGTATGAAATGCAATCCCCTGTCTCCGATATGCCGATGCCGTATACATATTCATAATATAAGCCTTTTTACCTGTTGGATTATGGTAGGTCGGCA
>OHIX01000091.1_pt1 | contig 49539 bp, 45 predicted proteins | sample 1568391 | NCBI WGS metagenome assembly OHIX01 (sample SAMEA3879541, study PRJEB24766) | human gut metagenome | biome: human-associated habitat; feature: feces | place: USA | collected 1985/1987 | reverse complement strand
CACCTTTTTCCCGCATTTTTCAACTTTTTTATCCCTGCCAGAAGGTGGGGTTATGCTTCTCGCGTCTGTAATTTTGATCACTTCTTGCGGATCGTACACACCTATATTATAATGTGCCGAAAGGCGGCCCCAGGGGAATGGGACCGCCTTCCGGCAAGAGATGAAAGAAAAGAATAGAAGGGAGTATGTCTGATGGGTGCTCTCGCTCCCCTGTCAGTCCAGAATGTTGGAAGCTGTCACCCAGCGGCCCGCGTCCTGCCGCAGGGTCACGCTGCCACCAAGATAGCGCAGGGTCACGGTGCCGTCGGGGTTGTGGCAGCCGTACTGGAAGCGGACATAGCCCGCGTCACCGGCCGGTGCATAGTACGCGTCGAAATCCGCCAGGTACACCAGGCCGTGGAAGGCGCTGTCGGACATATCCGCCAGACCAAGCCCCGTGCAGCGCAGCAGCAGGTCCTCCAGCTCCGTCGCCGTCAGGCGGGCGCAGCCGTCCATACCCAGCTGCCGCAGCTCCCGGTCGGACAGCTCCCGGCTTCCGGCTCCGGCGGCAAACAGGGACGCCAGATCCATATCCGCCGCCCGGTCATAGGAGGCGGCCAGGAACAGGTTGGGCCCCTGGCCCGGCAGCACATTGAAGCAGCTGCCGCCGAACCAGCGGAGCTCCTGCTCCGTCAGCAGGCTGGCCCCCTGGGGCAGGGTCACTCGGGGCTCCTCCGCCGGGGCTGCGTCCTGCCGGACCGCCGGGGCGGAGAAATGCACAGGCTCGACGGTATTCCCCGCTACGCTCTGCCCGCGCAGGCCGCAGGCACACAGCCCCAGCATCAAGCACACTGCCAGCAGCAATACCGTCTTCTTCATGGCGACTCCTTTCCCGAGGTGAATGTTGGTTTTTCCCTTACTGTACTTGTAGTATACAGGAGTTTCCCGGCAAATTCATCTCAAAATGGTGAATAATAGTTACAAAATGGTGACAATATGGTTAAAATTTGGTACACCTTATTTTGCGGTTGCAATAGGGACGGAGATACGATATAATAATAAATTAGGTATTTTCACAGGAAGGAACACTTCGCTCATGTGGTACATTGTGTTATTCGCCGCCCTGTTGGGGGCGGATCAGCTTATCAAATACTGGACGGTGGAGCACCTGGCTCTGGGGGAGTCGGCGGCGTTTCTGCCGGGGATCGTGCGGCTGACCCGGGTGCATAACTACGGCGCGGCCTGGTCCAGCTTCTCCGGCCAGACCACGGCCTTGGCGGTGGTGACGGTGCTGCTGATGGCGGCGGTGGCGTATCTGCTGGTGCGGCGGATCGTGCGCCATCCCCTGGGTGTGATCGCCGGGGTGATGATCCTGGCCGGAGGCGTGGGGAACCTCATCGACCGGCTTTTCCGGAGCTATGTGGTGGATATGTTCGACCTGACCCTGTTTTCCTATCCGGTGTTCAACTTCGCCGACTGCTGCGTGGTGGTGGGGGCGATTCTGGGGGCCGTGTACTACCTGTTCTTCTACGACAAATACGACAAGAGGGAACGTCCGCATGGAAACGATACGCCTGACGGTGACAAGTGAAGAAGCGGGACAGCGGGCGGACAGCCTGCTGGCCCGGCGGCTGGAGGGCCTGACCCGGTCCGCCGCCGCAAGGCTCCTGGAGGAGGGGCGGGTCACGGATCGGGGCCGCCCGGCGGCGAAGAACCTGCGGGTGCAGCCGGGCCAGGTGCTGGAGGTGCAGCTGCCGGAGCCGGAGGAGCCGGAGGCCCGGCCCCAGAACATCCCCCTGGACGTGGTGTATGAGGACCAGGATGTCATCGTGGTGAACAAGCCCACGGGCATGGTGGTGCACCCGGCTCCTGGGCACCCGGACGGCACTCTGGTCAACGCCCTGCTGTACCACTGCGGGGAGAGCCTGTCCGGCATCGGGGGCCAGAAGCGTCCCGGCATCGTCCACCGCATTGACCGGGACACCAGCGGCCTGATCATCGCCGCCAAAAACGACGCCGCCCATCTGGGCCTGGCGGCCCAGCTGGCGGATCACACCCTGGCCCGGACCTACGAGTGTCTGGCGGTGGGGAATTTCCGGGAGGACAGCGGCACCGTGGACGCCCCCATCGGCCGCCATCCGGTGGACCGCAAGCGCATGGCGGTGGTGCGGCAGGGGGGCCGGGAGGCCGTGACCCATTGGGAGGTCATCGCCCGGTATCCCGGCGTCACCCATCTGCGCTGCCGCCTGGAAACCGGCCGCACCCACCAGATCCGGGTCCATTTGGCCTATATCGGCCACCCCATCCTGGGGGACACGGTGTACGGGGCCAAAAAGCCCGTGGCCGGGCTGACGGGCCAGTGTCTCCACGCGGTGGGGCTGCGGTTCATCCACCCCCGCACCGGGGAGCCGGTGGAGCTGACCTGCCCCCTGCCGGAGGAGTTCGTGCGCATGCTGGAAAAGCTCCGGCGGAATATGTGAAATGAGGATGTGCCTATGATCGGCTTTTATGACTATACGGTTCTGGCCACCTATGCCGCCACGGCCCTGGGGGTGACGGGTATGTTCCAGGCGGTGGAGGGGCGGCCCCTGACCGCCGTGTTCTGCCTGCTGGCGGCGGGACTGCTGGACTGCTTCGACGGGCGCATCGCCCGCACCAAAAAGGATCGCAGCCATCAGCAGCAGTCCTTCGGCATCCAGATCGACTCCCTCAACGACGTGCTGTGCTTCGGAGCGCTGCCGTCGGTGGCGGGCTACTGCGCCTGGAGCCGGTGGAGCGATGCCCCAACTCCGGTTTGGTATGGGGCGGCGCTGTGCGTGTTCACCCTGGCGGGGCTGATCCGGCTGGCGTACTTCAACGTCACCGAGGAGGAGCGCCAGCAGACGGAGGGCGGCGGGCGGAAATGCTATCTGGGCCTGCCCATCACCGCCAGCGCCCTGGCCTTTCCGCTGTTTTACCTGCTGGGCCTGCTGCTGCCCGGCGGGCCGTATATCCTGGCGGCGGGAATGCTGCTGCTGGCGGCGCTGTATGTGACCCCGCTGCGCATTCCCAAGCCCGGCCTTGCCGCCATCTGCCTTCTTTCGGCGGTGGGGGCTCTGGAGCTGGCGGGGCTGATCCTGGCCGCTCTGGGGCGGCTGTGACCGGAAGGTCCCCTGTCCATATTTGACCAATTTGTGAATTTTTGAAATTTTTCCAAAATCCCCCTTGCAAAATCCCAATAGTGTGGTATGATAATCAGCGTTAGCACTCAGGGCTATTGAGTGCTAACGCTGAACTCGTTTATTATGTAAAGATATAAGGAGGAACCAACCATGAAACTGACACCGCTTGCTGATCGCGTCGTGTTGAAGATGACGGAGGCGGAGGAGACCACCAAGGGCGGCATTATCCTCACCGGCTCTGCCAAGGAGAAGCCCTCTGTGGCGGAAGTGATTTCCGTGGGCCCCGGCGGCGTTGTGGACGGCAAGACCGTTACCATGACCGTCAAGCCCGGCGACAAGGTCATCACCGACAAGTATGCCGGCACCAAGGTCACCCTGGAGGACGTGGAGTATATCATCGTCAAGCAGGCTGACATCCTGGCTATCGTTGAGTAAAAATTCGCTGTCTGTTTTAATTAGGAGGCAATATTATGGCTAAGATTATCAAGCGCGGCGAGGAAGCCCGCAAAGCTCTGGAGTCCGGCGTCAATCAGCTGGCCGATACCGTAAAGATCACCCTGGGTCCCAAGGGCCGCAACGTGGTGCTGGATAAGAAGTTCGGCACGCCCCTGATCACCAACGACGGCGTGTCCATCGCCAAGGAGATCGAGCTGGACGATCCGTTTGAGAACATGGGCGCTCAGCTGGTGCGCGAGGTGTCCACCAAGACCAACGACGTGGCCGGCGACGGCACCACTACCGCCACCCTGCTGGCCCAGGCCATGATCCGCGAGGGTCTGAAGAACCTGGCCGCCGGCGCCAACCCCATCGTCATGAAGAAGGGCATGGCCAAGGCCGTGGACGCCGCCGTGGCCGCCATCCGCCAGCAGAGCCAGAAGGTCAACGGCACCGACGACATCGCCCGCGTGGGCACCGTCTCCTCCGGCGACGCCTTCATCGGCAAGCTCATCGCCGAGGCCATGGAGAAGGTCTCCGCCGACGGCGTCATCACCATCGAGGAGTCCAAGACCGCCGAGACCTATTCCGAGGTGGTGGAGGGCATGATGTTTGACCGGGGCTATATCACCCCCTATATGGTCACCGACACCGACAAGATGGAAGCCCTCATCGACGATGCATATATCCTCATCACCGACAAGAAGATCTCCGTGATCTCCGACATTCTGCCTCTGCTGGAGCAGCTGGTCCAGGCCGGTAAGAAGCTGTTCATCATCGCCGAGGACGTGGAGGGCGAGGCTCTGAGCACCCTGATTGTCAACCGTCTGCGGGGCACCCTGAACGTGGTGTGCGTCAAGGCCCCCGGCTTCGGCGACCGCCGCAAGGAGATGCTCCAGGATATCGCCATCCTCACCGGCGGCCAGGTCATCAGCGAGGAGCTGGGTCTGACCCTGAAGGATGCCACCGTGGATATGCTGGGCCGTGCCCGCCAGGTGAAGGTCACCAAGGAGAACACCATCATCGTGGACGGTATGGGCGACAAGCAGGCCATTGCCGACCGCGTGGCCCAGATCCGCGCCCAGATCGGCAACACCACCAGCGAGTATGACCGCGAGAAGCTCCAGGAGCGGCTGGCCAAGATGGCCGGCGGCGTGGCCGTCATCAAGGTAGGCGCTGCCACCGAGACCGAGATGAAGGAGAAGAAGCTGCGCATCGAGGATGCCCTGAACGCCACCAAGGCCGCCGTTGAGGAAGGCATCGTGGCCGGCGGCGGCACCATCTTCGTCAACATCATCCCCGCCGTCACCGCCCTGCTGGCCAACGTCGAGGGCGACGAAAAGACCGGCGTGCAGATCGTTGCCAAGGCTCTGGAGGAGCCTATCCGCCAGATCGCTGCCAACGCTGGCCTGGACGGCTCCGTGATCCTGGAGAAGGTCCGCACCTCCGGCAAGAACGGCTACGGCTTCGACGCCTATAAGGAGGAGTACTGCGACATGATCGCCAGCGGCATCGTGGATCCCGCCAAGGTCACCCGTTCCGCTCTGGAGAACGCCGCCAGCGTCTCCGGCATGGTGCTGACCACCGAGTCCCTGGTGGCCGATAAGCCCCAGCCCGCGGCTCCCGCAGCCCCCGCACCCGACATGGGCGGCATGGGCGGCATGTATTAATCCCCCCGCAAGGGCATAACCGCATAACAAAAACCGGCGCCTGCATAGCAGGCGCCGGTTTTCAGCTTGTCAAAAACGGCTTTTTGACAAGACGAGGACTATATCGCAGCAGTCTTTCCCCGGTTGGCAAGGGTGAACGGACAATTTTTTCTCCGGCATCGACTATTCCCGGCCCGGCAGGATGGGAAAGCGCAGGACGATGCAGAAGCGCCCGCCCTCCGTTCCGTGGGAGACGCTGCCCCCCAGGGCGCTCATGACGTCCTCGCAGATCACCAGGCCATAGCCGCTGTCACCGGCGGCGGTTTTGACGGTTTTGCGCAGGACGGCGTTGCTCTCCCGCAGCACCAGGAAGTCCTCCTCCACAGACGCCGTAAGCTCCACGGGCTGGCTGGGGGAGCCGTGCTTGACGATGTTGGCGCATATGTTGTCGATCAGGCGCATCAGCAGGGTGATGTTGGCCCGCATGCGGAAGGGCCCGCCGGTCCGGTCGGCGTAGTCCAGGCGGAAGCGGTTGCTGGTGAGGAAATTGTTGATGCTGGAGGACACCTGGGCCAGCAGTTCCTGGCCGTTGTAGGTATCCAGAGGCAGGGTCCGGCAGTTCTCCTCGAAGGCGAACAGGTCGTCGGTCAGACGGCGGATGTGGTTGGTTTTTTCCAGGGCCCGGTCGATGAACAGCGCGGCGCTCTCAGGGCTGCCGGCATAGCCCTTGGACAGCAGCTCCAGATACCCGATGACCACCGTCAGCGGGGTGCGGATATCGTGGGCAATGGACTTGACGAACTGCTCCTTCTGCTTGAGCTTGGCGTCCTCCGTCAGCAGCAGCAGCTGGATGGTGTCCCCCAGGTGGTTGATGTTGGCGGCCAGGGTGGACAGCTCCGTGCTGCCTCGGATGGGGATCTGGCGGCTGAAATTCTTGCTGCACAGAGAGGAGACGTTCTGCTCCATCTCCTCGATGTACCGGATGTGCTTCTGAAACAGGAGATAGAACCCCGCCACAAAGGAGATCAGGAACAGACCGGCGCATATGCCCTTGCGCAGGGAGGTATAGGCCTGGTCAAAATAGCCGCTGAAATACACCTTGCAGGTTTCGTCCGCCAGCCGGAGGCGATATTCATAGGTGGGCAGGACCTTGGAGCCCCAATAGAAGTGCTCCTGGTCCTCCTCGGTATAGGTCATGTTATAGGACACGAAGGAGTTGTAGCACAGGGCCTCGTTCTGGCGGATGACCATCAGGGAGACGTAGTGATACCGGTCGTTCCACTGGGTGAAGGGCTTGCCGTCGGTGCTGACCAGGTGATTCTCCTGGGCAAAGCGCTGCAGGTCCTGAAAATGCCGGTCCGACAGGCGGCGGAACACCGCAGGCTCCGTGGCATACTGCTGGAAGAAGCGGGTCAGCGCCGCGTTGGCTCCGGCGTATATGGCGGCGCTGACGGCCACGGCCAGCAGGATCTCCAGGACGATCCGGGTGCTGAGCCGGTGAAACAGCTTAGTCAATGTAGTACCCCTTTCCCCATGCGGTTTTCAGAATGGTGGGATGCTTGCAGTCCGCCTCGATCTTGTGCCGGAGCTTGAAGATGTGCACCATGACGATGTTGTTGGCGGCATAGCTGTACGGCTCGGTCCAGATAGCCTCATAGATATCCTGAATGGACAGCACCTGGCCCCGGTGCTTGAGAAACAGGTGCAGGATTTCATACTCCGTATAGGACAGCCGGATGGCCCGGCCGTTCACCGTGACCTTGTTGTCCATGCCCAGCACCAGGCGCTCCCGCTCCGGCTCGGCCCGGTCGGCCCCCTGATAGACCCGGTACCGCCGCAGCAGGGACCTGACCCGGGCGGTAAGCTCCGCCGCCGAAAAGGGCTTGCACAGATAGTCATCGCCTCCGGCCATCAGGGCCGCCACCTTCTCCGAGTCGCCGGACATGGCCGAAAGAAACAGGATCGGGACATAGCTGCTCTCCCGGATTCTGTGGCAGGCCTCGAAGCCGTTCATGCCGTCCATCATGATGTCCAGAATGATCAGCTCCACCGTCTCGTCCAGGCTGGCCAGGGCCTGAGCGCCGCTGTATGCGGTGCAGGTCTCGAAGCCCTCCCCCTCCAGCAGGATCCGGATGATCTGGGTGATGTCCCTGTCGTCGTCGATAATCAGTATTTTCCCCGCCATAGTCCAATCTTCTCCAAAAGTCTTGATGGTTTATTATCCCACAGGCCGCCGCTGGAACCGCCGGACGGTAAGAATTTTAAGATTTCAAGGGAATTCATTATGATTCTTACAGATTGCATGATTTTCCAGCAGATTGCCTTATAATAACCAGTATAGACCCTATACTCCGCAATATCAACCAGAAATCGAGGAGGAAACATGAGAAAGAGCAAAGTTTTGACCAAGGCTTTGGCGGCCATCCTGTGTATCGCGATGCTCATCCCCATGGCGGTCACCGTGGGTGCCGCCGAAACCGGCAGCGAGCCCCAGGCCACCATCAGCGTCAGCACCAAGCGGCTGTCCATGACGGATCAGCGGGAGGTGGCCCTGTCCTTCAACCTGGGCTATAAGCCCGAGGCGGCCAACCTGGAGTGGTCCTTCGGCGACCAGCCCTTCAGCCAGTGGCTGAACTGGGAGGGGGACGACGGCGAGCCGGTGTTCACCGTGAAGGACCTGACCATTGCCGATAACGGCGATGTGACGGCCACCCTCTGCGTGGACTATCTGTTCGACGGCGACGACGCCGCCTATTGGCGTCCCTGGTACAGCTATCGCGGCGAATATGCCCTGACGGTGACGGACAAGTCCACCGGCCGCAGCGCCAGCCAGACCATGCGCTATGAGGTGTATGATTCCTACACCCCCTACAGCGAGCTGGACAGCAAGATTCAGGAGATCATCCGCACCCAGACCAACGGCCTGTACATCTCCTATGAGTCCACGGGTCTGTCCACCGACGGCAAGGACGTGATGGAGGTCATCGTGGCCCGGGACAAGGCCGTGGTGGATAACTATCTGGCCCTGCTGAAGCGGGCCCAGACCGAGCCGGAGGCCGTGGCCGCCGACGTGAGGTCCGGCCGCCTCAGCGACTATCAGGTCCCCGTGTACATCACCAACATCCACCCCAATGAGTGCCCCGCCGTGGACCAGCAGATCGAGTTCCTGAAGGCCGTGGCCACCCAGGAGACCATCCCCTATCTCAACGGCGACAACGAGACCTGCACCTATAACGTGAAGGACGTGCTCAACGACGTGTTCTTCATCATCCGCCCCACGGAGAACCCCTATGCCCTGGAGCACTATCAGCGGGGCAACGTGGAGGGCTTTGACCTGAACCGTGACAGCACCTATCAGACCCAGATCGAGTCCCAGGTGGCCACCGCCGACCTGGTCAAGTGGAAGCCCGTCACCCTGATGGAGCTGCACGGCTTCATCTACTATGCCCGGACCCAGCTGCAGATCGAGCCCTGCACCCCGCCCCACGAGCCCAATCTGGAGTATGACCTGTTCATGAATTACGCCCTGGAGGGCGCCCGGGCCTTTGGCGACGTGGCCTCCATGAACTCCATCTATAACTCCTCCAGCGAATACGCCAAGGAGAACGGCGCCACCGAGGACAACCAGCCCTGGTACGACATCACCATGGAGGCAGGCTACGACCCCGCCACCGGCCGGTATGAGTACCCCTCCGACGACATGTCCACCAACTACACGCCCACCTATGCCCTGTTCCACGGCACCATCGGCTACACGGTAGAGTGCGGCGAAAACAACGAGGCCTCCGTCACCATGGGCAAATACGGTCTCATCGGCCACACCGCCTATGTGGCCGAGAACAAGAACGACCTGTATCTGAACCAACTGGAGTTCTTCCGCCGGGCCCTGAACAACGAGGAGTCCCCGGAGACGGAGAAGTGGTTCGTCACCCAGGACAACCAGGTGGAGGAGAACTTCCGGGAAAAGGACGAATACGGCAAGTTCTATCCCGAGTATTACGTGATTCCCACCGATGCCGCCTCCCAGCGGGACATCGCCGACGCCTATTTCATGCAGGAGTATTTCATCCGCAACGGCGTGCAGGTGGAGAAGCTCACCCAGGACGTGACGGTAAACGGCGTGACCTACAAGGCCGGGGCCTTTGTCATCGACATGCACCAGATCAGCCGCAGCTTCGCCAATGCCGTGCTCTATAAGGGCAAGATCGTGAAGAATTGGACGGGCCTGTTCAGCGAGTCCGTCACCAACTTCCCGGAGCTGCGGGGCTTCGACTGCACCCCCATCACCCAGCCCGGCGTGTTCGAGGGTAAGACCGTCGACGCCAACACGGTGGAGCGCGGCACCGCCTGGGTCACCACCTACGGCACCAAGGCCACCGTCATCAGCAACAACGGCCTCGACGCCGTCAACGCCGTCAACGACCTGCTGGCCAAGGGCGTCACCGTGGGCTTCATCACCGAGGCCGGCGGCCACTACAGCAAGGGCGATTTCGTCATCGACCACAAGGACGCCGCCCAGATCAGCAACCAGTATGTCATCGAGATCACCCATGTGGCCGACGTGCCCCAGGCCAGGGTCATTACCGAGCCCAAGGTCTATGTGGACGACGACAGCTTCGACCGCTTCGCCTTCACCCGGCAGATGAACTTCAAGACCGTGGCCGATGTGTCCCAGGCCAACGTGGTGTTCTCCAGCAACGAGCCTGAGGAGGACGTGAAGGCCGCCGTGGCCAACGGTCTGCCCTTTGTGGGGGCCAGCGTCAACATCCTGGAGTATGCCAAGGCCACCATCCCCGGCTTCGGCTTCAAGATCCAGTGGATCATTGAGGAGGGCATGTACGGCCCCGAGGAGGTCTATAACGACTATGAGGCGCTGTTCAACGTGGAATACGGCGACAGCCTCATCACCGCCAGCTACGCCGCCGACGGAGACTTCACCACTTATACCAAGGGCGGCTCCATCATCTCCGCTTATCCCCAGGAGGCCACCGTCCTCATGCGGGCCAGCAGCCAGGACGACTTCTATAAGGCCGGCTGGTGGAACGGCATCGACGATCCCGACGGCGGCCTGAAGGGCCAGGTGGTTGCCATCGACTATCAGTCCGGCGGACTGGACATGACGGTGTTCTGCACCAGCATCACCAACAAGGCCCACCAGACCGACGATTACCGTCTGGCCACCAACGCCATCTACAGCAAGCTCCTGGGCGCCGACTTCACGGTGTCGGACGCCGGACAGGATGAGCCCGTCCCCGAGCCCGTGCCCGAGCCCAGCAGCCCCCGCACCGGCGACGACATGAACGTTGTGGCGTGGACCGCCGCAGCGGTTCTGTCCATGGGCATGGCCGCGGTGTTCACCACCCGGAAAAAGGCCCGCTGACAGCCGCAGCACCCAGCGCAGGAACCCATAAAACAGCATCCCCCGGCGCGATGCGCCGGGGGATGCTGTTTTTTACGAGATGCCGCAGCGCACGGGATTCCGGATCAGATCAGGAGCAGACTGTCGCCATTCTGCAGGCAATAGCTGCCCAGGGTTTCATCCTCTCGCAGCAGCAGCCGTTTGTCCCCGGAGCAGAGAAACTCTCCGCCGGAGATGGGATACAGGTGATCCGATAAATCCTCCACAGCCTGGGCGATCAAGGGAGTCAATTCCCGGACCGGCAGGTCCTCCGGCAGCAGGATGTCATAGCTTCCGGATATAACCGGCACCCCCACATGAACCAGAATTTTCTTCATCGGTTGTCCGCCTCCCCCTCAGCCCTGGGCCAGCAGGGTGCCCAGCGCATCGGATAAGCTGTCGCCGGTGTTCCGCATCGTCGAGGGAATCTCCTGCTGGATGCGCAGAAGCATGCGGCGGCGGTCCGTGATACACTCCTCCTCCTGCTCCGCTGCCCGCAGCAGCTGCCTGATTTTTGGGCTGTATCCGGCAGCAAGCTGCCATTGCTCCAGGGCGCTGCGCAGTGCCCGGACCTCCCGAAGCTCCTTGTCCAGGGAATATTTCTGCTGCTGCAGATGGTGCAGATTGACGGAGATCTGCATCAGATCCCCAGGCCGGCCAGCGTGCCCAGGGCTGACTCCAGCACCTGGCCCACATCCAGATTGGCACCGTCCAGCTTCTCCACGGCGGACTTATAGAAGATCAGCAGGTCATGGGTGCGGTCCATGGAATTCTGCACCTGACGAATCTGGATATCCAGAATCTTGCCGATTTTCTCGGCGTTGGCGTCCTCCCAGAAAACGAACACCTGCTCCCGCAGCTCCTCCAGCTTCTCCAGATGCTGCTGCAGCTGGCCGTGATAGCCCTCCAATTCCGTGATTCTGGCCATATACTGGGCCTTGGTATACCGAACTGTAATCATGACTTATCCTCCTTTACTTGCCGATTTTGCCTCTGGTGCCGTTGATATCATTCAAAATATCGCCGACAGTCTTGCCGATCTTCTGAATCGCCGTGTCCACCTCGCTGCTGGCGGAGCGGAAGCCCTTGATCATCGAGGTCCAAAAGCTCTCCAGATTTTCGCACACGTTGGTGATGCCCTGCATGATGGGGTCGTCATCGCCCGGAATGGTCATCTGAATCGCGGCCACCTTCTTCAGCAGCTCCTGCACGCGCTCGATTTCCACGTCCACATCGTTTTTCCATTTTTCCGCTCTTGCCTGGTCAATAGAGAGATCGTAGTTTGCCATTTTATTTCCTCCTTATGATATATTGGGATTTTGCAGCAATTGTATGGATTCCCGCAAGTGATCCATTTCCTCTGTCAGGACGCTGCGGTAGGCGTCCAGCAGCTCTCCCTGCAGGCTGTGGGCAATATCGGTATATTCCTCCTCCAGCATCTGCAGCAGGCGCCGGAGATGGATCAGGCATTCTTCATACATAGCTCCTCCTTTTCAATAAGCTCAATTTTGAAATGGACTGCGGCCCCATCAGCCAAATATGCTGACCGTGTCCTCGTCCGGTTCAATGCTTTCAATTTCCCCGCAGGGCATCAGCAGCGGATGAAGTGCCTCCTGATACTGCATGACGCACCGGTTATAGGGAAGCAGCTTTCCGGGTTCCTGCATCCCCCGCGGCAGAGCTACCAGGTCCTGCCGGTCCAGCCGTCCGCCCAGCAGCAGTGCATCCCCCGCCGCAGACAGCACGCTGTACAGCAGATTTCCCTGCACCGGCTGCTCCCTGGGCTCATAGCACGCCATAATGTACACGCTGCGCACGCTTGCGCCGCGAATCACCTTGTCAAACACCAGCCGCGATATCGTGTCGGCCGCCTGGCAGAAGTCCGCTGCACTTTCCAAAAACAGTAGCACCGGGGTGGTGTGCTCCTGCAGGAAGGCAAAGGTATCCTCCAGGGCGTCTATGCGTTCCGGAGGCAGGTCCTTCTCCCGGCAGAACTCCTCCAGCAGGGCCCGCCTGGCGGACATCTCCGCTGTCAGCTGCTGCCACAATTGCTGCAAATCAGCCGCCTGCGGCTGAAACAGCCTGGTTCCCTCCGGAAGGGATATCTCCCGGTCAAACAGGCTGTCCCCTTCCCGCTTGACCAGCCACAGCTCCATCTTCTCCCGTCTGGCGGCATACAGCAGATTCTCGGTCACCGGCCTCACACCGGCGGGATTGCCAAAGAATACCCGCAGCACAGACAGCTGCCGCAGCGGCAGCGCAACGGAGGCTTTCTTCATCATGTCAAAGCCCAGGGGAATGCGCCCCCGGCGGAAGCGGGCGGCAAAATCGCGATATTCGATGATTTCGGATACCACCGGCAGCCGCCGGGCCGGCGTATCCTCCGGCAGGCTTTCTGCGCGCCGGGCCAGAAGCTGCTTCAGCTGCTCAATTCGCTCCCTGTAGGGCAGCCGGGGCCGGAACATGGCTGCCTGAAATTCCAGGGCCGCCCCGTCCACGTTATACATGCCCCGCCCGGCCTTTTCCGGCGGGGTATAATTGACCTTGCAGTTGAGAACATCGGCATAGGCGAACTTATCCTTTTGATGCAGCGCAATGGTGTTGGCAAATTCCTGCCGGATGCGGGAGGGCACTTCGTTGAGATGGTTGGCCGTGACGATATAGTAAATGCCGTAATTCGCGCCCTCCTTTATGTAATTCTGCAGCTGATAACTGTAGTTTTCGCCCTTCTTCGTGGCGCTAAGGCCAGATATGTTGTCGATCACCACCAAAATCAGCGGCAGTTCCGTCATAGACGCGGCCGCCTCAAAGCTGTCCGCCTCCCATTTGCGGAACAACTGCTTGCGCTGGGCCGCGATCTGCGCCAGGGTGTTGAACAGGGCGTCTAGTGATGCATCGTCGCCCTCACCCACCACACCGCCGCAATGGGGCAGATTCCTGAACAGGCGGAGCATGCGGCTGGAATAATCCAGCACATAAAACTGGATCCGCCGGGCGGGATAGCGCATGACCAGGGAGAAAAGCATAGCCTGCACCAGGGTCGTTTTCCCGCTACCGCCATCGCCGCAGATCAGCAGATTCCGGGTTTTCATCCAATCCAGCGTCAGCGGGAACTGCCGCTGAGCAGCCGGATCATCCAGGTATCCGGCGCAGAACTCCAGCCGGTTTTCCTCGCCGGGCCAGCAGCTCTTTTCCAGGTCCAGCGGATGGGGCAGCATCGGTTTCCACAGGGATCGGAACGGAATGCCCTGGGCCTGGGCCACGGCAGTCAACTCCTTCAGAACGGCTATCAGCTCAGAGCCCTGGGCCGTCTGCGCCTCCCTGGGCGGCCGGACCTCTATCAGGGGCTGCCCCACGTTATCGATCACCTGCACGCTGTCGTCGCGACGGCTTACCACCTGGCTCCTGGGCTCATAGGGAGCGCCGGCCCAGGCGGATTGGCCCAGGGAGAAAAACTCGTTGTAGCCCACCTGAATATAAAACCGGCCCGTATCCTTCAGTTCCGCCGCCTCCGGGCGCTTCAGCATGTCCATGCTGTCTGATCGGTCCTGCACCTTCAGGCAGATGCGGAATTTGGTGTTGCTGAGAATCTGGTCATTGACCACGCCGGATGGCTTCTGTGTGGCAAGGATCAGATGGACGCCCAGGCTGCGGCCGATGCGGGCAATGCTGATCAGCCGCTCCATAAATTCCGGTTCCTGCTGCTTCAGCTCGGCAAACTCATCGGAGATGATGAACAGATGGGGCATCGGTTCGTCCACCTGCCCGCCGCGGTACAGCCGCTGATAGGCATAGATATCCATCGTCCCCTCGTCCGTGATATGCTTGACCTGATTGAATATTCGCTGGCGGCGGGTCAGCTCACTCTGGATGGATACCAGAGCCCGCTGGATCGTGGGGCCATCCAGGTTGGTGATGGTTCCCACCAGATGGGGCAGATGAATTCCCTTGTCCGGGTCATCGAAGGCACCGGCCAGGCCTCCGCCCTTATAGTCGATGAGCACAAAGGCCACCTCATCGGGGTGATAGTTCACAGCCATGGACAGAATATACGTGATCAGGAATTCACTTTTGCCGGAGCCGGTCATACCGGCCACCAGTCCGTGGGGTCCCTGGAACTTCTGGTGCAAGTCCAACTGCATCAGCTCGCCGCCGGAGCCTATTCCCACAGGGGTGGACAGGGACTTCATGGGGTTGCTTTCGCGCCACCGCTTCATCGGGTTCAGATCCTCCACCCGCCCCACGCCGAACATTTCCAGAAAGGTCACGGTTTTGGGCAGGGAATACGCCTGTGAAACGATGCGCAGGTCCGTGTTTGCCACAATGCGCATGCATCTGCCGGCATCCTCCGGGCTGTATGGATCCAGCGCAAAAACGGCGTCCGGCCGGTCGATTTCCCGCAGATATGTCATGGTGTGCTGACCGGAATCGGACAGTGTGAACAGCAGGGAGCACTCCTTGGGCACATCGTCAAACACGGTCAGAACGGTCACGCCAAGGTCCTCATCGGACTGGATGATGTCCTTCAGCGGCTCCACGCAGTCAAACAGACGCTTGCTCATGGCGAAAACCACATAGTGGGGGCGCTTCCTGGCGGTGCCGTCGTGCTTGTCCCGCTTGTCGTCCAGCCCCAGTTCGCGCTTGAAATACTCGCCGATGGGATATGACTCCCGGGAGTCGGCGGCGATGAAGCGGGTGGTCCTTTGATTGTCCCAGCTGTGCGGCAGATAACGGATAAACGTCATCCGGTTCAGGTCCTCCGGCTCCAGCAAAAACACAGTTTTCACCTCGTCATAGCTGTGAAGGACACACAGGCGCATAATCAGCGGCAGGACAAAGTCTATGGCCGCCTGATGGCTCCCCAACACGCCGCACACGCGGTTGGAAAGCAGATCTGCCATAATAGGCACGTTATCAAGCATCACCTTCCGCTGGGCCAGCTCCTGCATCTGCTGCTCCAGTGCGTCGTCATCAAGGGAAAATCGTTCCCGGGGATACAGGATCTCGGCGGCCATTGGCCGCTGCCCGTTCCCTATCCGCAGGTGCAGAAAGTCGTCATCGGTGTTCCGGCGCTCCCACAGGTGTGTCCTGTCGTCGGTATAGTGCAGCACCTGATCAAGGGGTGGATAATTCTGCTCCAGGGCATCCCGCTCGCGCTCCGCCTGCCGGTCGATTTCCCGGTCTTTTTCCTGCAGATACTCGGTGTATCGCTGGACGCGCTTGGTCTCGTATTCCTTCTTCTCCTTATCGGAATATTTCTGCGTCAGCAGCGGAAACAGCATGGACGAGAGCAACGTGGTATAGTTTCCCGCCAGGGCGGCGCTGCCGCCCATGACCATGGAGCTGCCCATCCGCAGCATCAGGGGCATGTGCGCGCCGTTCATAGAGGGCGGCGGCCCCTCGATGGAAATCTCCGCCGAAGGAAAGGAGCACCGGCGCCGCGGCAGGCGGTTGAAGGCTCCGGCTGCATCCCCGGGCGCAGGCCTGGCGGCGCACCCGGTTTCACTGGGCAGCCCGACGCGCTGCAGGGCGGAGGAGCGGACGGCGATATTTCGCCCGCCGTCATTGATGGAAACAAAGCCCACCCCCATAATCACCTGCATCCACAGCACAGACAGCACATCTCCGGGCCGCAGTACGGCGCTGCGCACCCGGGTGCCGTTGACAAAGGTGCCGTTAAAGCTGTCCTGATCCTCCACGCGGCACACGCCGTCCTTCCACAGGAGCAGCGTGTGATTGCCGGATACCAGGCGGTTGCTGTAAACAATGTCGCAGTCCGGATCGCGGCCGATGCGGATAGCGGAGCTCTCCCGCAGGGTATAGTTGTGGAACACGGAACTGCTGTGGTTGATCTCCTCGGCATAGCAGAACCCCTGGCCGCCGCCGCACTCCACCACCAGATAGGTGTTGTCCTCCACAGGATAGCTGCCGAACCGGTTCCCCTCGGAATCCCTGAGATGGACGCCGTCGCCGCAGCTGAGGCACCATTTGCCGCGCCGGACCTCCATAAACACGGAGCGGAACAGCATGTCGCCCGGCGGAATGTCGAAGCCGCAGCGTCCCTCCGGCCGGATGGGCAGGGACAGGGAGTAAATCTGGCCGGAGCCGGAAATCAGCGACACCCGGATGCCGGTGGGCTCCTCCCGGAATTCCGCCATAAACAGCGGCGCGTTCCGTTGGGCATACTGCACAGACAGGTCTGTCCCGTGCTCCAGCCGGATGCGGCGGCTTACGCCGCCCCCAACGCCGGTCATGCGGATCTCCCCGCTGCACGACATCCACCACGTCTGTTCCCTTTTCTCCAGAAGCAGGACAAAGCCGCACAGATAGTGCTCCCGGGGCAGCCGGACCTGGCAATCCGGCTCCGTGCCGATGCGAAGGCTTTCGGCATTCTCCGGAATGGGAATTTCTTTTGTGCCCAGCGTATCACTGAGCCGCAGCCTATACTGTGCCATGGTCCGTTTTCTCCTTCTGATGTCCTGCCCTGCCGCCTCCGGCAGGGCAGGCGAACGGGTTATCTCTTTTTATAGCGGTACAGCGTCCGGGTCCGGACCTGGGTATTGGTGTCGGCCGCCCGATAGGTGTCGCTGTATCCGGTCCAGGAGGTCCAGCGCTCATAGGTATACACGGTGACCTGCGTCCGGTCGCGATAGCGATACTGCGTCTTGGGCGAAGCATCGTTCCACTTGAACCACCGCTCGCCCCAGATATCCGTTGCATACTTGCCGGTTCCATGGAATTCGTAAAGTCCCGCGCTATCCCATGGCGTAGTGTTCCACATTTCATGCCAGGAGCCCTCGTATACGGTGTTTCGCCCGCAGCCATCGGCCCAGGTAAGACATCCATAGCCATAGACATGCATATGAGCGCCGCAGACGGAGCACTGGAAGTAGTAGTACGGATACACCACGCGGGTCTCCACCTGGCGGGAATCGCTGGCATATACGGCGCCGTCCTGCCAGTCGCTCCAGGCGCCGTAATCTCCCCAATAGGTGGAAGCGCTGACCTGCGTCCAGCCGGGCATGCTGGAGGACTCCGACGTGGTGGTCTCCCGGGTGCGATAGCTATACTGCGTCTTGGTCTCGATATAATAGCTGCTCTGGGTCACGCCCGCAGGCAGCGAGGTCATCCAATCCGACCAGGTGGGGGCCGGTTCAGGCGTGGGTGTGGGTGTGGGCGTGGGTGTGGGCGTGGGGTCCGGCTCAGGCGTCGGCGTGGGATCCGGGGCCGGTGTGGGTGTGGGCGCAGGGGTCGGCGCGGGCTGCTTGCCCTTGCTGACAGTCAGCACGATCACCGTGCCCTCCGGCTGCATGCTGCCTGCATTGGGCAGCTGGGCGATCACCGTCCCGGCAGCCGAGTCGCTGTATACCTCGTTGAGCTGGACCTTCAGCTTCTGGCCCTCCAGCATGGTCTTAGCGTCTGCGGAGCTCTTGCCCATCACATCGCTGACGGCCACCAGTCCCGCCTTGCTGCACACCACGATGGACACGGTGCTTCCCCGGGCCACCGGTGCGCCGCTGACGGGATCCTGGGACAGAACGGTGCCCTCAGCCTTCCCCGCGTCATAGCCGTATTCCACATTCAGCGCCAGGCGGCAGGTAGACAGGGCCTGTCTGGCCTCATCCTCCGTTTTCCCCACAACATCGGGCATATTCACCGGGGTACCGCCCTTGCTGACGCTCAGTGACACGCGGCCGCCGGGCGTTACCTGCTGTCCGGCCGTCGTGCTCTGGCTCAGAACCAGGCCACTCATAACGGCATCGCTGGTCTCCTCCTGCACATCGGCGGAAAGGCCGATGTTCTGCAGCAGATGCAGGGCCTCGTCCTGACTCTTGAACAGCAGATTGGGCATGGCGAAGCTCCTGGGCTGCTGCGCCACCTGGATTTCCACCGTCTGACCGGCGGAAACCGATCCTCCAGCCCCAGGAGACTGCTGCATCACCTGTCCATCCTGATACGCGTCGGTGAAGGGCCGCGCTTTTACCACCAGGTTCACCCCGGCGCTCTCGGCCGCCGCCAGCGCCTCCTCATAGGACAGGCCCTCCAGCTTCGGAACGGTGCCCGCCCGGCCGCTTCCGGCAGACAGCGTCAGCGTCACCGCGTCGCCGGTGTGTATTTCCGCACCCGGCTCCGTGCTTTGTCCGGCAACGGCTCCGGCCGCCAGGCCGTCATAGGATCCTTCCTGGGTATCCACCGCCAGGTCCATGCACGTCAGCGCCGCCAACGCCTCCTCCTGGGCCATGCCCCGGACGTCCGGCATCTGATAGGTCTCCTGGCTGCAGCTGATGATAACGGAGATGTTGGTGTTCTCCCGCACCACCGTCCCGGCCATGGTGTCCTGCGACAGCACCAGGTCCGCCGTCATATTGGGAGAATATTCCGCGCCGGAGCTGGTCAGCAGCAGGTGGGATTCGTCCGCCCATCCCTGGGCCTCGTCAAGGGATGCGGTGATAAAGTCCGGCACCCGGGTCATGCCCTCCGGCAGCGCATAGGAGGACGACGGCGACGAAAATACCCACACCGCTGCCAGGACCAGCAGCGCCAGGGCCGCGGCCCCCGCCACCGGCACGCCGATCTTGGCCCACAGCGGCCAGCGAAGAAAGTCTATGCGCCGGATGCTGTCGCCCCGCCGTTTCACCGGCTCAAAGGAAACCAGTTCCTCCTGGAAGTCGGATATGGAGGCGGTGCGGTCCTCCACGCGCACATTCAGCGCATTGAGCAGGGCCGTTTCGAAATTTGAGGACAGGTCCGGATTCAGCCGCCCGGGCTCCTGCAGAAGGTCTGGCTTCTTTGCCTCGATTCTGGAGCGGCGCTCCAGGGCGTCCGGCGGCTGCTGGCCGGTGACCATGCGATACATGCAGGCCGCAACGGCATACACATCGGTGAACGTTCCCTGCTGGCCGTTGCTGCGGTACTGCTCCTCCGGCGAATAGCCAGGCCGGATCAGCACCGTCAGGCTCTTGCTGTGGGAGGTGGTGGCAAACCGGGATGCCCCGAAGTCGATGAGCTTAGCATGCAGGTGCCCCTCGTTGTCCGCCGTCAGGAAAATATTATCCGGCGAGATATCCCGGTGGATAATCCCCTTTTCGTGGACGCTCTGCAGGGCCTCCAGCACGGGCATCATCAGGTCCAGGGTCTCCTGCTCGGTAAGGCGGCCCTTTTCCGCCAGATATTCCTCCAGCGTCCGGCCGTCCAGAAACTCCATGGTGATATAGGCCGTTCCGTTGGCCTGGAAGCAGTTATACATATGGACGATGCCGCTGATGTCGCCCACCTGGGCCAGGCGCTTGCCCTCCTGCAAAAAGCGGTCCAGGCCCTTCTGATACTGGGACAGCTGCTTTTCACCGTCCAGCAGCATGATCTCCTGCTCATCCGCCATGCGGGTGGCAAACTCGCTGGGCAGATATTCCTTGATGGCAATGCGGCGCTTGAGCATGGTGTCCCACGCGATATAGGTAACTCCAAAGCCGCCGTAGCCCACCACCCGGCCGATCACATAGCGCCCCACAAGCAGGGTGCCGGGCTTGATATGCCAGGGGGCCTTGACGGGGGTGTCCTTCTGATAGCCGCAGAAGGGACAAACGTCGAATTCCGCGTTATAAAACTGCATGCAGCCCATGCATTGGGTCTTGCCACTGCCGGGAACAAAGTTCTGTTGCTCCATAGGTGAAGATGCCTCCTCGTTATTTGCAGAAATGCGGGTTGGAAATGCTGCCGAACACCGGCTGGAATGCATGACGCACCGAGACGTAATTGTCCAGTGCCGTCTTTTCAAGGGGCAGGCCCGGGCACCCGGCCTGCAGATACAGCTGATCCTGGGCATAATTGCTGAGCAGATACGCCAGGATCTCCTGGGCCGCCTCCCGCGTGTCCCCGTCCGGAGTCGTGGTACTCCAGAAGTTGGAATAGCGCAGCACCGACGGCTCCGCCTTCACCGGCAGCATAACAAAGTGCCCGGGAAGGGCAGCCCGCACCCGGAAATAATCCGAGGTGTCTGCAAAATAGGCCACTGCCCGGCCTTCCAGAAAGTCCTGCGCCGTATACGCCTCCAGCGCGGAGCGGTTGGCGGTATAGTCAGACAGGGCCTCAGACAGCAGAGCGCGCACATCCGGATCCGCCGCCACCGGCAGATAGGCCATCGAGCCGCCGCTGAGCTTCATAAAGGCCTCCACGCTGTCCACCGTGGTCCCCTCCGGGATATCCGTCACCAGGGAGCTGTTGATATAGACCACCGGCGCGTCAAAGCCCACCGGGAACCGGCAGTCAGCGGTGTACCCGTCCAGATAAGGGCACTCGCTCTGCACCCGAGCCGCCACGTCCAACAGGGAGTTGGCCCCCTCCAGATAGGGCGCGTCCGCCAGGGGGCTTTCATACAGAACCGGCATCTCACCCCCGCGGTAGGCCTGGGCAAGCGTCTCCGGATAGCTGTCCTCCGGAATCCCCTGGAGGGTTATGGTCACCTTGGAAAATCGGTCGCTTTTTTCCATCTCACCCACGATCGCCTCCATGGCGGCATTTTTTCTGGCGGCCTGGTCGTCGTCGGCCTCCAGCGCATACCAAACGGATACCTCCGCCGGGGCCAGAACTGCCTGATCCCGCCGGTTGCCGAACCACTGGAAGCCTATAAGCACCAGCAGCACTGCCGCCACCAGGCTGCCAGCAATTCCGAAGGTCCTTCTGCGGACCTTCCTCTTCCGGACCACCTCCACCGGAAGGACCTGCCGCTGCCCCAGCAGCGCATCCTTGAACTCCCCGGCGCTTTGAAAGCGTTCGTGGATGTTGATGGCCATGGCCGTCATGATGGTGTTGTTCAGAAAATCCGGGATCTGGGGATTGATCTCCTGAGGATAGCGGACCCGGTCACAGTGGTTGTCGAAGTCGGCTTTTCTGTCGCTGGCCTCTGCCGGCACCTGGCCTGTCAGGGCCATATACAGCGTGGCGCCCAGCGCATACACATCTGTCCAGGCCTGCTGTCTGTCATTGCGGGGGTCAATGCGCTCATATTGCTCCGGCGGAGCAAAGCCCGGCTTGAGGACAATAAGCCGGTCGTCAAAATCCTCCCGGCTCAGCCTGGCCGAACCAAAGTCTATAATCTTGACGCTGCCGTCCTCATTCACGAAGATGTTATCCGGCGCCAGATCCCGGTGGATCACGCCGGCCTCGTGAATCTCCTGCAGGGCGTCGCAGATGTGCGCGCCGAACTGCACGGCCTGCTCTGGGCTCAGCGGGCGCTTCCGCGAGACGATATAGTCCTCCAGCGTCTGGCCATCCAGAAATTCCATCACCATATAGGAGGTGTTGTTTTCCTCGAAATAATCCTCCACCCGGACGATGCTTTCAGACTGGAATTTTGCCACAATCCGCGCCTCGGCCAGCAGGCGGGAGCGCCCGTATTCAAACTCCTCCCGCCGCTTGGGGGCGGAGATAAGTACCTCGGCGGTGCCGGGGATCCGGTTCACCACGCCCTGCTGAAAGTATTCCTTCACGGCCTTGAACACGCCGCTGTATCGATCGATGACCTTGTATGTAATGCCGAAGCCGCCCGCTCCGATGACCTGAACCACCTCATATCGCCCATGAAGCACGGTTCCCGCCCGGAGCCAGCGGGGGTCGCTGGGCTTCTTGGCCGCCTGGACCGGCAGCGCTTCGGTGTTTTCGCATCCGCAATAGGGGCATATCCCGGCAGCTATTGTCTCATCATACTGCCGCAGACATTTTTTGCATGTTATCATGGCTGTTTACCTGAACTCTCCTCCGTTATTTCCGCTCCGGAGGATAATCCTCCCAGCGGAACTGATTCCCGCACAGCGGGACAAAGATAAATTGGTTCAAGCCTGCATCGCCGAACTCCATCAGATCATAGCCCTGAAGCTCCATCCGCTGGTAAAGGGCATGGTTGTTGACATAGCAGAGGCTGCTGCTTTCCCCGGGCATAGCAGAGAACACCCGCTCCTTCGGATCATAGATCACAACAGCTGCGCAGGTGCGCGAAACGCTGCCGTCATCCAGATTGACGTCCATCTCCGCAGACCGCCCAATGCGGTTGCGTCCGCTTCTCAGGCAGAAGGACTGGCCATAGCACGCCCCCCTGGTCCCCACCAGCCAGCCCACCGGCGGCTGCACTTCCCTTCCGCCGCCGGGGGAAACATAGGTACCCACCGTGCGGCCCGCATGCTGGATCTCCTGCCGCAGATCATCCGGTCGGTCCTCAGCAGGCCGGTCCTCAGCGGGTATACCCACAACAGGCTTATCCGCAGTGAATTCGTCCGCAGCAGGCTCATCCGCAGCGCTCCGGTTCACACCGGACCGGTCCTGGTCCGCATCGGTCCGGCTGCCGCCCAGGCCGCCGGAGTCTTGGTTCTCGTCCGACGGCTTGTTCTTCTTTCTTCCCATTATGTCCAGGATGCCGCCGAAGCCGGTCGTGGGCGGTATCTGGCGGCGGCCGCCGCTGGTGCCGCTGTCGCTGCCTCCGGAGGATGCGCCCGAACGGCAATACGGGCACTCGGCGTATGTGTCGGCGTTATAATAATTTGTGCATACCGGGCATTTGACTACTTTTGCCATGACTTCTCTGCTCCTTATCGTATCGGTCTGTTCATTTTTCTGCCGTGTTCTTATTTCTTCTCAATCAGGATAAAGGTCACATTGTCCTGTTCCGGGTCCATGCGCTGCTGGATCAGGGTGCAGATCTGCTCCGCCGCGTCCTGAATATTCTGCGAGTGGAACAGCAGGATCTGCAGCTCCTGATCCGTCACCGTGCGGTATAGCCCGTCCGAGCACAGCAGCAGAACATCCCCCGGCAGCAGCCGGAAGGGCTTGTCGCTGATGTCCTCCATCAGAAGTCCCCCCATGCCGATAAAGCTGATGAGGGCGTCCCCGCTCTTGCTCTCGCGGGCATAGGTGTCCTCGCTGATTTTTCCAGCGCTGCGCTGCAAATCCAGGTGCATCATATAGTTGTGGTCCGTGGTGGCCCGGACCAGTGTTTCCTGACGCAGTATATAAAGCCTGCTGTCGCCCACCGAGATCCAGCCGAAGCAGTCCCTGACCGCGCTGACCGCCACCAGCGTGGTCCCGGCGCCCAGGGGATTCCCCCCGGCGTCCCGAAGCCCGTGGACCATATTGTCTGCCGCCTCGGCAGCCTCCCGCATCCAGGCGCTGTCCTGCATCTCCCGGCCGCGGACCAGATAGTGCGCATAGTACGCGCGCAGGATGTCCACCGCAGAGGCGCTGGCCAGCTGGCCGCCGCGGGCACCGCCCATGCCGTCACAAAGCACGGCGAAAGCCGCCTGCTCCCCCGCCATCAAATAGGCGCTGTCCTGCTGGGAGCTGCGCCGCCCGATGTCGGAATAAAAGGCCACATCAAAGCCGTCCAGGCCGCCGCCTCTGCGCTTGTCGTCAAAAATCACGTTTTTCAATGTGTTTTTCTCCCAAATAGTCCTCGCCCCGTTTCAAAGGCGGCGATGGCGGTGTAGTTGTCCATTTCCTGTCCCCGGCCGTTTTCCAGAATGATCCGGTTCATCTGAGAAAGCCACTGCTGCGGCGTGGCGGACTCCTTCAGGGTCCGCAGCATGTCGTCCTCCTCGATCAGCTCCCAGTATCCGTCTGTGCACAGTAGGAATTGATACGCCCCCGTGAGCCGTATGGGCTTGCCCACCTCAAACCGCGGCGCATCGTTCCGCACGCCCATCACCCGCATCAGGCGGTTCCGGTCGGGATGATGGCGGATGTCCGCCTCCCGGATCTCTCCGGCCTGGGCCAGCATCTGAGGGACGCTGTGGTCCAGCGTCCGCCGCAGCAGGCGCTTGCCCCGGAAGATATACAGGCGGCTGTCCCCTATGTGGGCCCAGTGGATCCATCCGTTGTCCACCACCAGCACCACCAGGGTGGTTTTCATGGTGGAAAATCGCTGCGTCAGGGCCTGCTGCTCTAGAATCGCGTTCTGTGCTCCGCTGAAGGCGTCGGTGAAGAAATGGTCGGAAAAGCCTCTTTCCATGAACAGTGTGCACACCGCGTCCACCGCGCATTTGGATGCCACGTCTCCGCCTCCGTGGCCCCCCAGGCCATCCGCCACAACCAGGCAGTGTGCATCGCCATAGGACGAAATACCGCAGTCGTCCTCGTTGTGGTCTCTTGTGCCCTTGTCCGTATACGCCTTGTATTCCATAGCATCCTCCAGCTCCCTTTTTGCAGCCCGTTATTTCGTCAGTTTCTCGCTAAAAATCAATAATCGCTATACTACAATTTTCGGCAATTGCAACCTACTACGCATTATAACGTACGCTTCGCAAATATGCAAATTTTTTTGCTTAAATCCGATGTGGGCAGATTATAATATGTAATTGGACAGGCCGAGAGAGCTGTTACAAAAAGGGTCGGACCAAGGTCCGGAAAAATATGGAGGAACATCCAATGGAAGAAAAGACGTTTGTAGGTTACGGTTACGGCAGATTTTAGAATGACGCGGGTGAAATGCAGAATTACTGCAACGTGTTCATGCTGGAGGATTTCAGCGGCCAGGAATCCAATGACTATCATTTTGGCGGACAGAAGGCCGTGAAGTACGGTTGTATCAGCCCGGAGGTGTACAAGGATATCAAGCCGGGCACCCGGGCACGCCGCTTCTTCGATTCCAGAAAGAAAGTCTCCTATATGGTTCCTGTTGACAAGGCATAACGCCTTGCTGCCCCGCAAAAACACCGGGAGGTCGCTCCTCCCGGTGTGCCCCCCGCTAACAGGCTGAGCGGGAGGGACGCATTGTATGCGTCCCTCCCGCTGATTTATATAACAAAATAACTGGTTCTCCGGAGTATGATTGCAACGTCCGCGTTATGGATGCTCCTGACCCCACAGCTTGTCGGCCTCCGGCCTCCAGCAGTCGGCGTAAGCCCTGCACTTTTCGCACAGATGCTCGGCGCTTTCCGGGGCCTCCAGATCGGTGGAGCGGGTGCCGGACTCCGCCACCATCTTCGGCAGCAGCTCCGGGTTTTCCAGCATGGGGCAGGGACGCAGATGGTTGCCGTTGAAGGGCTGACCCTTTCGGTACAGCTTGAACAGCGGCTGCTGCAGGCATTCCAGAAAGCTCTTTTCCCGGATGTTGGCGCTGGAATAGTGGATGAATACGCAGGGCTCCACATCGCCTGCGGCGTTGATGTGGCAGTAGATGCAGCCAACGGCCACACAGCCGCCGGCAAACTCGCCATCGTTCTGGAAGTCGATGCAGTACAGCTCCTTGCCGCCGGTGACGCCGCGGATTTCACGGACCCGGTCCTTCATATAGGTCCGCTGCTCCGGTGTCAGCAGGAGGGAGGTGTCGGCGTTCAGTCCCACGGGCATGTAGTGGAAGTACCACGCAAAGACGCAGCCCTTGGAGATCAGCAGGTCCAGGAATTCGTCGCTGGTGACCACCTTGCAGTTCCTGCTGGTGTAGCAGATGGAGACGCCGAAGGGAATGCGGTGGCTGCGCATGAGATCCATGGCGTCCAGCGCCTTCTGGAAGTGCCCGCGTCCGCGGCGGCCATCATTGGACTCCTCAAAGCTCTCTACGCTGATGGACACGAAGAAGTTGCCCACCCGCAGCATCTCCTGACAGAACTCCTCGTCGATGAGGGTGCCGTTGGTGAAGGCGTGGAACGCCATGTCCCGGTGCCTTTCGCACAGACGGATGATGTCTTTTTCCGCAGCAGCGGCTCGCCGCCAGTGAAGAGGCAGGCGTGGGTACCCAGCTCCTTGGCCTCGGTGAGCACCCGGTCCATTTCCTCGAAGGTCAGGCTCTGCTTGTGGCCATATTCCGCCGCCCAGCAGCCGGTGCAGTGCATATTGCAGGCGGAGGTGGGATCCATCAAAATCAGCCACGGCACATTGATGTCGTATTTTTTCGCTGTCTCCTGCGCCGTCTGATAGCCCCGGAAGCCGCCCTCATAGGCCGCGTTGGTCAGGAAGGCCTTGAGAATATAGGGGTCGTTCTCCCGGATCAGCCGCTGGGTGTAGTGGGCCCACTTGCCGTCGGGGATGGTCTCAAAGGCCTTGCGCTCCGCCGCATGAGAAATTTTATCGGTGATTCCCATGGATCATTTTCCTTTCTGTTATTGAATCGTTTTTACGTTTTTGCCGGAATCTGTGAATGTGCCGCCGCGCGATAGGAGGATACGCCCGGGATGGTCTCCCCGTCGATCTGGAGCGGGGCGGGGCGGTCAAATTCCACCGTGATGTTCTGCCCGGTCAGCACCTCCACCACATGGATATGCCGGACATGCTCACCCTTGAAAATGGACGGGAATACCGTCAGGGCCTTCAGTGGTAATAACCGCCGATGTCGGCGAGGAAATCGTTGCCGCTGCCGGCGGCAAAGTAGTAGATGCCGCAGTCGATCCGGAGCGGGGCGGTGTCGTTGATGAAGCGGTTCAGCGTTCCGTCTCCTCCGGCGATCACAACCCGGTCATCGTCCCGGAGGGAACGAAAGAAGGCTCCGTAATCATCGATTTCCGTGATATCGCGGAACAGCAGCCTGTCGTCAGGCAGCAGTGCGTTCAGCCGATACGCGGCCTCCTGGCCGCGTCCGCTCCCCGCGTGGGGATTGCATAGAATGTGATAGGCCAGCATAGGCTTGCCTCTTGCTTCGGTTAAATGCTCCGGTGGGTGGGGGCTATCGGGTGTGAGTGATGAAAATGCGGCGTTTACCAATCGTAGTTTTATAAGTTTAACGGAATCTGAACGCGAATATCATGGCGAAAGCGGCCGCTTCCTCCGAATTTCAGAACAGTCGGCTCAATGCGCAAATTTGCGCAGTTTTCCTTTTTTGCGCAAAAAAGCTGCCCCTTTCAGGGCAGCCCTTGCGGGAGGTTCCGTTTATTCGGCGTCCTGAACGGCGCTGTGCAGGAAGTTTTCAAACAGCGTACCCAGCCGGTCCCGGGAAAGAGAATCAAACACATGATAGATGGTTTTGGAGTGGGCCCGGCATTCGCGCAGAATGTTCTTCGTAACCGGCTTCCACTCGATGGGCTCTCCCACCGGAACAAGGGCGTCCACCTGTTTTTGAAACCAGTCGTCCAGCAGGGCATAGATGTCCTGATAGTGATAGTAAAACGTATTGGGGCTGCCCCCCGCACGTTTGACCAGAGCAGACACGGTGATCCTGTCGAAGGGCATTTCGGCAAGCATTTCCTGAAAGGTGGTCATAATTAGCTTCTTGGTGTATAAGGCCACGGTATCCCCCTGAGAGAAATAGGTGAAAATCCTTCTTCCGCACTTTACGACAAAAACGGACATATCGCAAGCACGCCTTTGCGCCGTCGGAGCGCTCCGGCATGCATCCGTTTTGCGTGGTGAACACACCGGGAGGGAATCCCTCGGCGGTGATAAGGCATAAACGAAAACAGCACCTGATTTCGTAAGAAATCAGGTGCTGTTTGGTGGAGACTGCTGGACTCGAACCAGTGACCTCCTGCGTGTGAAGCAGGCGCTCTAACCAGCTGAGCTAAGCCTCCGTTTATTCGGCAATCCCGTTTACGGATTGCCGAAGTGGTGACCCGTACGGGACTCGAACCCATGTTACAGCCGTGAAAGGGCCGTGTCTTAACCACTTGACCAACGGGCCGTCTTTGTTTGCTGAGGGGATGACCGGCGAGACGCTCCCGCGTCTCACCGGTCGATGGTAGCGGCGACTGGATTCGAACCGGTGACACTGCGGGTATGAACCGCATGCTCTAGCCAACTGAGCTACGCCGCCATGTCGTCTCCCCGACAGGCAAGAATTAATATACCACAGCACCGCCCATGTTGTCAACACTTTTTTTCAAAAATTCCCCCTATTCCGGGAATTTTTCTTCCGGGCCGTCCATCTCCGCCTCAGCCCAGTTGGACAGACTCTCCAGTACCGGCAGCAGGCGCATGCAGCGCTCCGTGGCGCTGTACTCCACCCGCACCGGCACCTCCGGATACGCCTGCCGCCGCACCAGGCCGTCCCCCTCCAGCTCCCGCAGGGCCGCCGAGAGCACCGTGTTGCTGATGCCGTCCAGCTTGGCCCGCAGGGCGTTGTAGCGGATGGTCCCGGCGTTGGCCACGGAGCAGAGGATCTGCACCTTCCACTTGCCGCCGATGCGGCTCATGGCCCAGTGCAGGGGACATTTTTCCATACAGGGGCAGTCGTAATGGGACATGGTAAGCTCCTCCTGACCTGCTCATAATTTTCTGCGCTCTTGCTTTTTCCCGGGATTATGATACGATTATAGCAGATAAGAAAAAAGGAGTAAATAGCAAATGCGTATATATCTTCAGGGCCTCACCATGGGCCTGGCGTATGTGGCCCCCATCGGGCTGCAGAATCTGTTCGTCATCAACAGCGCCCTGACCCAGCGGCGCAGCCGGGTGTATCTCACTGCCCTGATCGTCATCCTGTGGGACGTGTCCCTGGGGGTGTCGTGCTTCCTGGGGGCCGGGGCGCTGATGCAGGCCCTGCCCTGGCTGCAGAAGGTCATCCTGGGCATCGGCAGCCTCATCGTCATCTGGATCGGCATCGGCCTTCTGCGGTCCAGGGCCTCCCTGGAGGGGGGCCGGGACGTCAACGTCCCCATCTGGAAGCTGATCTCCTCCGCCTTTGTGGTCACCTGGATCAATCCCCAGGCCCTGATCGACGGCACCATGATGCTGGGAGCCTTCCGGGCCAGCCTGCCGGAGGGCGGCGACCTGCCGTTTATCTGCGGCTTCGGCAGCGCCTCCGCCCTGTGGTTCCTGACCCTGTCCACGGTGGTGTCCCTGCTGGGCAGCCGGTTCAACGAGAAGATCCTCAACGTCATCAACAAGGTATGCGGCGGGGTTATTATCTTCTATGGCGCGAAGCTCATCTGGAGCTTCGTGCAGCTTATGGGTTGGCTGTAAGCTGCCGCCGGGAGGAGGCGATGTACAGGGGAATGGCCGCCAGCTGGGCCGCCACGGACACGGCGATCATGGCCGGGATGCTGATGTCGTACAGCACACCCAGCAGCCAGCTGCCCAAAAACCAGAACACGCCGAAGGCGCACTCGAACACGCCGTAGCCCGTGGCCCGGCTGGCCTTGGGCACCATGGAGCTGACCGCCGCCTTCAGGATGGACTCCTGGGCGCCCATGCCCACGCCCCACAGGGCGATGCCCACCAGCAGGGAGGCCACCGAGTGCCCGGCGAACACGAAGATGGCGAAGGGCGCCGACAGCACCGTGCTCCACACCAGGGCCCGGACCCCCTTCTTGTCATACAGCAGCCCGAAGAACAGGGCCGCCACCGCGTCCACCAGCATGGCCCCGGCATACAGCAGGGGCAGCGTTCCGCTGGAGATCAGACTTCCGGTTTCCCGCAGGCCCGCCGCCACACCGGTGAAGGTCCGGGAGACATGCATGATGATGATGGAATAGTCGATAAAGCCGAAGGCAAACAGGCTGATGCCGGCGATATACAGGATGAACTCCTTTTTCATGTGGAAGGGGACGTACTCCTTGGGCTCCGGCTCAAAGTGCTCCGGGTTGGGGAATTTCCGCCGGGTCATCAGCAGCAGGATCAGCGTGATGGCCCCGGGAATGGCCAGCACCGCAAAGCATGTGGCATACACCTGGAAGGTGGTGCCGCCGGTTTTCAGCAGCATCACCACATACAGCAGCACCGGCCCCAGGAACGCGCCGATCTGGTCCAGCACCTCCTGGATGCCGAAGCTCTTGCCCACCCCCTCCTGGGAGGCGGCAAAGGACATGATGGTGTCCTTGGCGGGCTTTTTGATGGCCTTGCCCATGCGCTGGATCACCAGCAGGGCGCAGGCCCAGATCCAGCCGTGGTCCCCTACCAGGGCCAGGGCCGGAACCGCCAGCACGTCCAGCACATACCCGGCGATGGTCATGGGCCAGTAGTGCTTGCTCTTATCCGTCAGCTTGCCGAACACATACCGCATGGAGTAGCCCACCAGCTCCCCCAGACCGGAGATGAACCCGATGGTCCCGGCGGAGGCCCCCAGCAGGGCCAGATACGCGCCCCGGATGCTGGACGCGCCCTCGTGGGTCATGTCCGAAAACAGGCTGACGATGCCGAACAGCACGATGAAGGCCATGGCCTGGGACATTTTCTTACCGCGCATAATGGTTTCCTCCCTGCCGGCTGCTTTTCTCACAGCCCATGATACCCCAGCCTCCCGGTTTGTCAAGGGCCTGCGGAAAAAAAGGAGCCGCCCTGCAAGCAGGGCGGCCCAAGCGGGTGGGATATTGGAAAGCTTCCGATGCTTATGATACGCCGTTTTGGCCGCCGTGTAAATAGGAACCTTTGTCATATGCTGTCGAATGACCAGAAAATCTTAAATTTTTGTGAATAACTGCCAAAAATGCACGGGGCTACTTTTCAAGCGCCCGGCAATATGTTATAATACGTCCAAGGATAAGGGGAACCATCTCCCCGACCCTTGCCCCGAAAGGGATACCTGCGAAAGGAGCAACCAACTATGAAGTTCACATTTACCTGCAAGAAGATCGCTCTGAATGACTCCATCAAGGAATATGCCGAAAAGAAGATCAGCAAGCTGGATCGGTATTTCCCGGAGGAAGCGGACGCATTTGTGACCTTCGCCGTGGAGAAAAAGAACCGCTGCGTGGTGGAGCTGACCATCCGCACTGCCAACGGCACCCTGTTCCGCGCCCAGGAGGAGGACCCCGACGGCGACATGCGGGGCGCCATCAACGAGGCCGTGGCCTTTATCGAGCGCCGCATCCGCAAGAACAAGACCCGTCTGGCCCGGAACCTGCGGCCCGACGCCCTGACCTCCAACATCCCCGCCGAGTTCGACGTGGTGGAGGAGCCGGAGTTCGACGTGGTGCGCACCAAGCGCTTCGCCGTGAAGCCCATGACCACTGAGGAGGCCATTCTCCAGATGAACCTGCTGGACCACACCTTCTATGTGTTCCGCAACATGGACACCTCCGCCGTGTGCGTGGTGTACCGCCGCAACAACGGCGGCTACGGCCTCATCGAGACCCAGGACTGATTCTTATATATCTCCCCGGGGGGCGGACGAAAGTCCGCCCCCCGGTTTTTTGACAAATAAATCCCCCTTCGGAGAACCTTTCCGAAGGGGGATTTGCGTGCTTATGCACGGTTGTTGAGCTTTCCCAGATAGCGGTAGATGCTGGCCTCGGAGCTGTGCAGCTCCTTGGCCACATAGCTGACGGAGCCCTTCAGCAGGAACACGCCCTTGCGGTTCAGGGCCGCCATGATCTCCATCTTCTCGTCCTGGGTCAGACGCTCCACCGGCACGGGATAGCTGGACACCACCTCGGACACGATGCTGGCGGTGGCCCCGGCGATGGAGGTGGGATAGGTCTTTTCCGGCGGCTCGGCGGTGGGGTCGGTGTCGTCCTCCACGATCAGGCGGGTGCCGCTCTGCACCCCCGGCGTCAGCATATTGCTGCACAGGTCCATGACCCGGGCCGACAGCTCCTGATAGCGGCTGCTGTCGAAGTTGATGCACAGCAGGCCCGCCAGCTCGTTGTGGGGCCCCTTGATGAACAGGGAGTTGGAGCACATCTTCTTGCCGGTGATGGCGGTGGACTCGAACCGCAGCACATAGTCCTGGGTCTCGTACAGGTGGCTGGTGAGATACTCCAGCATTTTGTTGCTCAGGGGGGAGCCCAGGTGGCGGCCGGTCAGCTCGCCGTTGGCAATGGCGATGATCTCGTTGGAGTCGTCCTTCAGCTCGTGAAGGGCCACCTCATAGTCCGGGCCCAGAATGTGGCCCAGGAAGTCCACCAATACGGTGTATTGCCGTCTCATTTCCCTGTCCATTGACAAGCCTCCTTGCTTTATTCCTTGGGGGTCTCGGCTTCTTTGGCCGCTTCCCTGGCGGCCTCCTTGGCCTCCTTGGCTTCCTTGGCCTCGGCGGCCTTCTTGGCCCTGCGCTCCTGAACGGCGGCCTTGCGCTCCTCCTCCAGCTGGCGGCGCTGGGCGTCGATCTTGGCATTTTCGGCGGCCTTGGCGTCCAGCTTGGCGTTTTCTTCCTCCTCCAGCACCCGATAGGCCACCTTGCCCACCAGGGTCTTGGGCAGTTCCTCCCGGAACTCAATGTCCGAGGGCATGGCATACTTGGCGATGTGCTTGCGGCAGTAGTCCATCAGCTCCTGCTTGCAGGCCTCCGTGGGCACATAGCCGGGCTTGAGCACCACGAATGCCTTGACCCGCTGCATCTTGATGGGGTCCTTGACGCCGATGACGCAGCTCAGGTGGACGTACTCGTGGCCGTCCAGAATGTTCTCCAGCTGGGAGGGATACACGTTGTAGCCGTTGGTGACGATCATGCGCTTGATGCGCTGGCGGAAATAGATGAAGCCCTCCTCGTCCATCATGCCCAGGTCGCCGGTGTGGACCCAGGTCAGGCCGTCGGCGTGGGTCTGCTTGGTCTGGGCCGTCTCCTCGGGGTGGTTGACATACTCCAGCATCATGGTGGGGCCGGTCAGGCAGATCTCGCCCTCCTCGCCGTAGGGGACCTCCTCCTGGGTGCCGGGCTTGACGATCTTATAATAGGTATCCGGGAAGGGGATGCCGATGGAGCCCTCCTTCTGCTTGTGGATGGGGGTCAGGCAGCTGGCGGTGACGCACTCGGTGGTGCCGTAGCCCTCCCGGACGGTGATGGATGCGCCGTGCTCCTTCAGGAAGGCGTCGAACCGCTTTTTCAGCTCCGCGGACAGGCTGTCGCCGCCGGAGAACACACCCAGCAGGCAGCTCAGGTCCGCGCCCTCGATCTCCTTCACCCGCAGCAGGGCCTCAAAGAGAGAAGGCACGCCGGCAATGAGGTTGGGCTGGTGCTTCTTGATGAGCTCGGCATAGCTCTGGGGCGTGAAGCGGGGGATCAGGATGCAGTGGCCGCCGTTGGCCACCATGGAATGGATGGACACGCCCAGGCCGAAGCCGTGGAACATGGGCATAATGGCCAGCATCTTGTGGCCGGGCCGGAAGAAGGGGTTGGTGGCGATGATCTGGGCCGCCAAGGCGTTGAAGTTGCGGTTGGACAGCAGGATGCCCTTGGTTACGCCGGTGGTGCCGCCGGAATACAGGATGGCGGCGGGGTCCTCGGCCTTGCGGCGGACCTGATAGATCTCCACATATTCGCCCCGGCGCAGGAACTCCTTCCAGGACAGCACACCTGCCCGGCCGGAGGGAACCTTGGGATTCCTGCGGCCCTCGGTGAGCTTATAGCCCACCTTCATCAGGGGCTTGAGCTCGTCGGCCACGGAGGTGATGATCAGGCACGGTAGGTCCACGGCCTTGCGGACGCTTTCAAACTTGTTGTAAAACTGGTCCAGGGTGATGGCGGCCACAGAGCCGGAATCCCGCAGATAGAAGGCGATCTCGCTCTCCGCTGACAGGGGGTGGACCATGTTGGCGATGGCGCCCACCATATTCACGGCGTAGAACATGCACAGGGTCTGGGGCGCGTTGGGCATGCAGATGGTGACCTTGTCGCCCTCCCGGATGCCGATGGCCTTCAGGCTCTTGGCGCAGGCGTTGATCTTCTTCCACATTTCGGCATAGGTGGTGCACTTGCCCATAAACTCATAGGCGATGTAGTCGGGATAGCGGCGCACCATCTCCTCCACCCGGCTGCACATGGACAGCTCCGAATACGTCAGGGTAGCGGGCACCTCGGGGTCCCTGCTGTTGAGCCAGGGCGCTTTTACCTGGGCGGCTTTACTCATAAGATACTTCCTCCTTCAAGGGCTTCTCCAGCTCCTCCGGGTGCTCCAGCAGATACTTCAGCAGCCGGATGGACTTGGAATAGTAGTAACCGTCGGCCAGGCGCTCGTCGATGGTCAGACCCAGGTCCAGGGTCTCCCGCATGGTCACATTGCCGTCGGCATCGTAAAAGGGACTCAGCTTCTTTTCGCCGATGATGCAGAACACGGAGCAGGTGCCCCAGTTGGTCAGGTGGTGATAGCCGCACTTGAGCTTGATGGAGCCCAGGTTGGACAGCACCACAGAGCTGTAATACGGGTCGTTGCAGGTCATGCTGTCGGGGACCCAGCCGTGCTTATCCAGCCACATGATGAACCGCACCGCAGCCTTGCCCACCCAGCGGGGCAGCTTGTTGAGAATGTCCATCTCGCCGGTGGTGCTGTCCACCTTGTCGGAGCGGCACTCCGTCACCTGCTGGCGGATGTATTCATGGACTGTGTCGATGGTGTCGTCGCCGGTGGTGTGCAGCATGGCCAGGGCCTCGGCTCCCTTGTCGGAAAACTGCTTTTTCACCACGAAGGAGGCCGTCACCTCGTTGCGCTGGAAGAAGTTGCCGTTGACAATGAAGCGGTTCATCTTGGGCCGCAGGGTGATGGTTTTCACCAGTGCCGTCAGCACCAGGTGGAAATAGGTATAGGGAAAGTCCGTTTCCGTCTCGTTGCGGCGGGCGATATACTCCTTCACCGGCGTCAGGTCGATGCGTTCGGAAATATACGCCTCGTTGTCGCAGCGGTTGGGGTAAATAATGCCGGTGATGAAGTGCAGGGAATCCAGTTCCCGCAGCAGCCGGCCGTCACGGCGGTCGCCCCGCCGTCTTTTCTGTTTCTCCATTGGTTTCTCCTGTTTTTTTATTTGACTTTTTACAAGCAAATGTAATATTCCATATTACGTTATAAGATTCTCTTATTATAACAGATTCTTTGCAGCATTTCTACCCTTTTCTGTCAATTTTCTTCGTGAATTTGCCCAAAATGGCGGGAACCTACCGCAGCAGTCCGCTGGATGCCATGGAAACATAGTCTCCATCGGCCACGATGATGTGGTCAATGAGCCGGATGTCCAGCCGCTTCAGGGCGTCCCGCACCTGGGTGGTGGCCTCCATATCCGCCGGAGACGGCAGGGCCACGCCACTGGGGTGGTTGTGGCCCAGGAATACGCCGCTGGCCCCGGACAGCAGAGCGTTTTCCACCACCTGCCGCAGGCTCAGCACCGTCATGTCCGCCTGCCCCTGGGACAGCATCCGGCAGGACAGCACCTTTCCCTTGGCGTCCACGCACAGCTGATACAGCTGCTCCGTCCGCTGCCCGTCCAGCAGCCGCAGGAAGTAGGCCCCGGCCTGGTCCACGGAGGCCACGATCTTTTCCTCCCGTCCCGGCCGCCGGGCCCGGTCACCGATAGACCCCATGAGCCGCAGCAGCACCGCCGCCCCCTGGCCCACGCCCTCCACCTTTTCCAGCTCCTGCTCCGGGGCGGACAGCACCCGGTCCAGGGACCCGAACTGGTCCAGCAGCCGGTGGGCGGTCTCGTTGGTATCCCGACGGGGGATGGCATAAAACAGGGCCAGCTCCAGCAGCTCGTGGTCCGCCATGCTCTCCGGTCCATGGGACAAAAACTGCTGGCGCTTCCGCTGGCGGTGTCCATCGTGCAGGCCCATTTTTTGTCCCCCCTTTTCCCGGCTTTGTCCCGATAATATTCCGCATTGTATCACATTTTCCCGGATTTTACAAGTACGGCCCCGCCGCCCTTTACGGAGAGAAAAATTTGTGCTACAATAAAAAATACTATTACCAAAAGGAGCGTATCATCCCATGACCACCGCAGAATGCATCCGGCAGCGGGTCAGCTGCCGCCGTTTTCAGGAAACCCCCATCCCCCGGGAGGACATCCGCCGGGTGGTGGACCTGGCCCGGTTTTCCCCCAGCTGGAAGAACACCCAGCCCGTGCGATATATCGTCATTGATGACCCGGCGCTGAAGGAGCGGATGGCCCGGGAGTGCATCCCCGGCCAGGGCTTCAACACCAAGACCATCAACCGGGCCGCCGCCCTGGCGGTGATCGCCTATGTGCCGGGCCTGTCCGGCCAGGGGGACGCCACGCTGACGGAGAGCCAGGCCGCCGGGTGGGAGATGTTCGACGCCGGAATTGCCGCCCAGACCTTCTGTCTGGCAGCCCGGGACCTGGGCATCGGCACCTGCATCCTGGGCATATTCGACGCCGACGCCGCCCGGCGTCTGCTGGAGCTGGAGGGCCTGCGCCCCGCCTGCCTCATCGCCATGGGCTATCCCGAGCAGTGGAAAAACGGCCCCGGCCGCAAGGAGACGGAGGAGCTGCTGTCCTTCCGATAAATCAATCATTTGATAAGGAGCGATAAAATGACGGACCACGAACCATTTCAGCGCGAACCCCAGAATCCCCAGGACCCCCAGGTCGTGGTCTTTTCCCCGGAGCTTCTGAAGCTGGCGGACCGCCGCCGTCAGGCCCTGGAGGACTGCCGCCAGGCGGCGGAGAACGGCGATGCCAACGCCGTAGTGCAGATGGGCGTCAACTGTCTGTATGGCGTCAACGGGGTAGAAAAGAACCCCCAAAAGGCGTTTTACTGGTTTTCCCAGACGGCGGAGGACGACCCGGCAGGTCTGTACTGGCGGGCGCTGTGCTATGACAACGGTCTGGGCGTGGAGCGGGACGAGGACCGGGCCTGCCGCCTGTATCAGGAATCCGCCGCCGGGGACTATGCCCCGGCTCTGTGCAACCTGGGCGTGTGCTATGAAAGCGGCCAGGGGGTGGAAAAGAACCTGGAAAAGGCCGTGGAGCTGTACCGCCGGGCGGCGGAGGGGGGCTATCCCATGGGCCGGTGCAACCTGGGCGTGATGTATTTTTTCGGCCAGGGGGTGGAGAAGGATCTGAATAAGGCCGCCTATTGCTTTGCCCAGGCGGCGGAGCAGCGGCTGCCCCGGGCCCAGTATCTGCTGGGGGTGTGCTGCGAGTTCGGCGACGGCGTGGAGCAGGACGTGTCCCGGGCTCTGGCCCTGTACCGGGAGGCCGCCGGGGCCGGATACCCCGACGCTCAGTGCGCCCTGGGGGTGCTGCATCACCAGGGCAAGGGGGTGGACCAGGACGACCGGGAGGCCGTCCGGCTGTTCCGCCAGGCGGCGGAGGGGGGCTATCCCCGGGCCTGGCACTTTCTGGGCCTGAGCTATGACCAGGGCACCGGGGTGGAGCAGAACGCCCAGGAGGCCTTCCGCTGCTTCCTGGCTGCCGCCCAGGGGGACTATACCGAGGCCCTCTGCCAGACGGGCATGTGCTATTACTTCGGCCACGGCGCCGAGAAGGACTATGACCGGGCGGCGGAATATTTCCGCCGGGGAGCGGAGCGCGAGCATCCCCGGGCCATGACCCGGCTGGGGGTGTGCTATGAAACCGGCCACGGCGTGGAGCAGGATGTGCAGCGGGCCGAGGACCTCTATCGCCGGGCCATGGCGTTGGGCGAACTGGAGGGCCAGTACTGCCTGGCAGGGCTGCTGCGGCGGAGAAAGGACCCGGAGTCCCACCGGGAGGCCGCCCGCCTGCTGCAAAAGCCTGCCGCCGTGGGAATGCCCCGGGCCCAGTATCTGCTGGGGGTGTGCTACGAAACCGGCGACGGGGTGGAGAAAAAGCCCCGGTACGCCGCGTACATGTATCACCGGGCCGCCCTGCAGGGCCACCCGGAGGCTATGCTCCGGCTGGGCATCTGCTACGAGACCGGCGTGGGGACGGAGAAGGACCCCGCCATTGCCGCCAACCTGTACCGCCGGGCGGCGGAGCAGGGCAGCGACCTGGCCCGATGCCGCCTGGGGCGGCTGTATGAGCAGGGCCTGGGGGTGGAGCGGGACCTCCGCCGGGCGGAGGGGCTGTATGAGGCCGGGACAAGGGCCGGAGTGTCCGGGGCAAAGGAAGCCCTGGACCGGGTCCGGGCCGTGCTGGCCGCCCCGCCGGAGCCCCAGCCGGAGGACAAACCGCTGGACAAGAAAAGTCCCCTTCGCCGTCTGCTGGACCGGCTGAAGGGACCGAAATCAGAGGAATAACGGGAAAAGGGGCATCCCCCGGCGCATCGCGCCGGGGGATGCCTGTCGAGAAACCCGGCTGCGCATTAAGCGGCAGTCGGATTTTGGACGCATATAACGCAAAAAAGCTGCGAAGGGTCATAGCGAAAACGCTCCTTCCATTTCCAAGTAGCCGGCTTTTTCAGATTCATGGCCGCCCTTCATCGTTTGCGGGCGCTTGTAGCTGTGGATAAAACTCTGCCGTCATTGAAGACCTTCTTGCAGATATGAGGCGTTTTGTAAGCGGAATCGGCAACGATAGTCTCTACCTGTGGAAATTTCTCTGTTCCATTGTCGTAGACTGCATCAAAAACCACGCTGTCATGGACATTTCCGGGAGTCGCCACGGTTTCCAGCACGAAACCGTTCTTGTCACATGCAGTATGGGCTTCGTAGGCAAACTTCCGCTTGTGGTCTCCTTTTGCGAACAGGCCGCTGTCCGGGTCGGTTACGCTTTTGGTAACCATGCGCGTCTTATCTTTCTTGCGGCGAGCCAGCTTTTTCCGGGAGGTGTTATCTCTGCGTTTTTTTCGGCGGCTTTGGCGGCTCATTTTCGTCATCGAAAGACTTTTTGCCGTGTGCTTCCCGGTCTGCGTTGACTTCTTCCGCAGTCCGCCGCAGAGACGGCAGTCCGTACAGATGCTGGATCAGCACCATCTTGAACAGCACCACCGGGTCGATGCTGGGGCGTCCATTATCCTCGCAATAGAGTGGCTCCACCATTTCATACAGACATGTGAAGTCTACCGCTGCATCTATCCTTCGCAGCAAATGCTCCGTCGGCACCAGCTGATCTATGACCATATATCATAAAAACGCGAAAAAGCCCAGCTTTTGCCGGACTTTTTCGACAGGCTGAGCGGGAGGGACGCAATGCGTCCCTCCCGCTGTTTTACTCAGAAATGATGTCCAGCTGCCGTAGCTGCTCCAGAAACGCCTGGGCGTCCCGCAGGGCCGTGGCCTCATCCACGTCATACTCGGCCCGCATAGCCGCCGCCAGGTCCGACGCATCCGCCGCCTGGGGCAGATGGTCCCACAGCAGCTCGCCGGTCTCGTTCAGGATCACCAGCCCCTGCAGCTCCAGGGACGTATCGCCTATGGGCACCAGGATCACGTCCCCGGCGATGTTCCGCTTTACCAGCTGCTTACGAATTTCCATTTTCAGCCTCCTCAATGGTCCGTCGGATCGTCTCATGGGTCATCCGGCAGACATACTCCGGCTTCACGTCGAAGCGGCCGGTCTCCGTCACGCACATGGCGGCGCAGGCGTGGCATACCTCCTTCAAGCGGCAGCCGGCGCACTCCCCCGGCAGGCGGATCTTCTCTGTGGCCGCTTTGGTCTCCTCCCAGGCCCGGGCAAAGCCCATTTCCGGCACGGAGAAAATCGGCTGGGTCATCATGCCGCAGGGAGTCATCCCTCCCTGCCAGTTGATCCAGAAGGCGCTGCGCCCGGCGCGGCACATGACCCCCTCGCCGGGAGTTCCCTGGCAGTCCTCGTCCTCCGACGGAAGCGCCATCCCCTGCTTCATGGCCTGGGCCCGCTGCTGGAACTGCTCCGGCTCCAGCCGCAGCCTGTCCCACTGCACACTGTAGTCCGCCGCCTGGCAGGCAGTGAACCGGTCATTGCAGCCCACCAGAGCCTCGTCCCGGCGGATAGGCGGGAACATATAGGTGGCCAGCTGCATGGGAATCTCCAGCTCCCGGGCCATGCCATAGATGGCCTCCATATCCGCCACGTTATACGGCGTCATGGACGCGTTCAGCTTCACGCCGATGCCCAGCTGCCGCAGAGCCCGGATATTCTCCGTCACCCGGCCGAACATGGGGCGGCCGCACAGGCGCTCATAGGTGGCCTCGCTGCCGCCATACAGGGTGATGTTGAAGCGGAAGGGCGGCTCATGCCGGAAGAAATCCAGCCAGTCCCGGTCGATCAGGGAGCCGTTGCTATTGACGGACACCAGCAGCCCCATTTTCTTCAGCTCCGTCAACAGATAGCGGAAATCCGTCCGGATCAGCGGCTCGCCGCCGGTCAGCAGCAAAAACAGCATCCCCCGGCTGCGGGCCTGTTCCGCAACGGCCAGCCATTGGTCCGCCGTCAGCTCCCGGCCCCGGCGCTGCTGCTCCTCCGCCGTCAGGTGGACATAGCACATTTTGCAGTTGAAGTTGCACCGGGCCGTCAGCTCAAAATTTCCCGCCAGGGGCGTGCCGGTCCGGCAGGCCCGGGCATGCAGATAGGTGGACAGGCGGGGTTCCGTGGTGCCAGTTTCCATGTCAGCTCCTCCTCAATTCTTCTTCCAGGGTCCGGACGGCGTCCCCATCCGCCCGGCAGGTCAGCTGCCGGACGGGCACGTTGGTCACCAGCAGCGCCGCCAGCTCCGTCATCCGCGCCGCGGAAGCGGCGTCCCGCTGATAGTAGGCGCACTGGCTCAGCAGCCGGGCAAAGGCCTCCTGCGGCCGCAGCGCAGTAATCCGATTTTCGCTTCCCTGCTCCAGCAGGATCACCGCCTGCAGCGGGGCCGTGACGTTCCGGCTGATGCCGGAGGTCCCCGCATAGAACACGCCGCTGACGGTCCCCGTATCGGGCCGCACCAGGGCGCGGTCGCCGTTGACGATCTCCGCCCCGGCATAGCGCTGCCACAGGGCGGCCTGGGTGCTTTTGCCGATGCCGCTGGGGCCGGAGAACAGGATCCCCTGCCCCTGCCGGGTGACGATATAGGAGCTGTGCAGCACCAGCATTCCGGCATCCGCCAGAATATCGAACAGGCTCGCCGCCTCCAGCACGGTCTGGGTGGATAGCGACTCCCGGTAGCGCCGGGCGAAGGTCACCTCCGTGCGGCTGCCCCGGGTAACGGCATAGGTGAACTGCGGAGCCATCCCCGCTGCGCTGTAGCGCTGCAGCGTGTGCCGTCCGGCATCGGTATACCAGCGGAACGTCACCCCCCAGTGGGCGGCGTCATCCGGCGGCTGCGGCAGCCGGTCGCTGAAGGTCAGGGCGATGGTGTGCTCCGCCGTCCCCTCCGCCGTCCGAAAGGGGCGGCACAGCGCCGAATCGGTCAGTTCCTCCGGCGACTCCAGGGCCAGGGTCATGCCGCCGAAGCGGTAAAACTCACGGTGCATAGGTCACGAAAAGCAGCCGGGAGCCGTCGGAAAAGTGCCCGGCGTAGCAGCTCTGGGTCTCGCCGGGGCCCAGGTCCGTCAGCCCGACCCGATAGGTGATGCCCCCCAGCAGCAGGTCGCCGCTGGCGTTTTTGTAGTACACATACACCTGGGACACGGCGCTGTCGCCGCGATTGGTGACGGTGATGGTGTTCTGCTCCGTGGTGATCTCAAACAGGTCCTCCTGCATAGACAGCGGCTCGCTGAACACGGCGTACAGCGACACGGCGGCGGTCAGCTCCTCCGGCTTGTCCGGCAGAGCCTGGCGGCTCAGCTCCAGCACCTGGACCGTCTGTCCCGCAGGCAGGGTGCTGATGTCGAATGCATAGCTCTCCCCGCTGCGGGAAAGGGTGATGTGGGCGTACTGCACGTCCTGTTCGCCGGTGTTCTTCACCCGGATGCAGAACACGTCGGACACCGTCTCGTCGGTGCCGTCCTCCACAAACAGCCCGGCGTAGCGGCCGGTGCTGACGATTTCCAGATCATTGCCGATGGCCACGCCGTCCAGCTTGGAGGGCTCCGGGGCCAGGCCGTATTCGTCCGGCTGGCTGGGCTGCTTCTTCCCGCAGCCCGCGCAGGCCAGGACCAGCGCCAGGGCCAGCAGCAGGGCGGCGCACTTGATGGTTCGTTTCATTGATTGCTCCTTTGCAAAGAGCCCTGCCCCATGGGGGCAGGGCTCTTTCGGCGTATTAGGTTGGGTCAGGACGTAAACAGATTGCTCTGATCGTTGGGGACTTGATAACAAACCGTACCATACTCACCGCCAGGCGCTGTTATATCATGGCAGCTTGTGGCTGCACTCACAAAGACATTCCGTCCTCCGACCAGTGAATACGTACAACTATTTAACGCATGATTGGTCTTGTACTCGCATGAACTACCGACATTACTGGACAGCTCGAAGCTCTCGAAGCTCAGCATCGGGGTCACATAGGATTTCATAGTTTCGATTGCTCCTTTCTCAGAACCACCAGTTCCACCAGGTGGCGGGCCGCACCGTCAGGGTGGCGGTGATGGGCTCACTGGCAGTACCTTCCGCATTCACTGCGCAGACTGCGTAGTCCGTGGTCTGGGCAGGAGCGGTGGTGGTGTAGGTAAATACGCGGTAGGTCACCTTGGGAGACCACCAGCCCCAGCCGGTGCGCTGGGTGCGGGTAGTATAGCTGGTGATGGACTGACCGTCCACCGTGATGCTTTCCACGTCCGCAGAGGTCTTCACCGTCAGGGTAGCCCGCTTACCGGCGCGGACCGCCCGGCTCCAGTCGGCCTCAAAGGTCTCCGGGCTGAAGGTGGCCACCGGCGCGGTGAACAGAGCCCGCACCAGGCTGACGGCGTTCTCCTGCTCCTGGTTATTCAGGGCAGTGAGTGTGATCTTATCTGTCGGCTTGTTCTTGAAGGTAATCTTCAGATTGGTCAGGGACAGGATGCCACTACCATCCGTATTGGCAATTACCACCGTTTGGTCAGCCGCCGACACATTCACATTGATCTTGTAATACATCTCTGTGGCAGTGGAAATCTCTACCGGTTTGTCCTTATTCACCACCATCTGTGCAAGCTTACCATCAGGGGCCTTGGCGCCGATCTGGATGCTGTCAACATTGGCATTCTGGGGAATCTTGAAGGTAATGGCCTGGCCGTTCATCAGGTAGACCTCGTTGTTGGGGCCATAGTTGGCGTACTCCGCAATCATGGCATTTTCCTTGCCGTCGATGAACAGAGCATTCCCATTGGGCGTCGCCGTCTTCTTCACCACTTCGTCACGGAGCTTGATGTACTGCGGATAGCCCTCGTTATCGGCAGTGTAGTCGTAGTCCTCACCCATGGGGTTGTAGACGCGGATGGCATCCAGCCAGAAGCTATACTCACTCTTGCCAGTCTGATTAAATAAGCCATCATAGAATACGGTAACAACCGCCGTGTACGTACCATGGTCAAGGTCAGTGATCTTCATGACCGGGATCTGGTACAGGGCGTTATCCCCACTTGTAGTAATCCACGTCTTGCTCGTCTCGTCGTAGGTGTATCCGTAGTAGTTGTTGACCACATAACTCCTCACCCGATCGCCTTCAGCCTTGCTGCCTTTATAGACATCCACGAAGATCGCGCCGGACTTATTATTGGTCAGGGAGATGACATCGAAGCCGGTGCCGGTGAAGGTGAAGCTGGCGGTGGGCCAGGCGGAATCATTCGTCCACTTTTCGGGATCAGCCATAGCGGACGTCACCGTCACCTTGCGGGCGGTGCCCATGGAGAGCATGGAGGAGTTGTCTTTGTTGTAGGCACCGTCGTAGCCGTAGACACCGCTCTTGCCCAGCTCTTCCAGAGCCTGGGTGGCGGACTGCTGCTCAGACGTAGCTTTACCGTCGGGGCTCCACACAGCATCCGCAGCGGAACCCGCGCCATCGGCGAAGCTGGCCAGGCTGTCCTCGTAGTACACATTGCTGGCGGGGATGATGTAGATATTCTTATCCAGGTTTGCAGACGTGCTGCCGAAATTGTAGGGCACGCTCAGCTTGATGGTATCCCGGCCATTGATGGTGGTGTTGGTCTTCAGCTTGTACACCATGGAGGTGTCCATACCCTTGGATTCAAAATCCGTCACATTGCCGTAGGTGGGCTGCTCCTTCAATTTGATAGCGCCGGTATTCGCGTCAATGTATTCGTTTGCGCCGGAATCGAAGATACCACTAATCTGCAGCGGCAGGCCAAAGTCCACCACAAAGGTCTTGTCGGTGCCACCGGCATTGTAGGAGTAAATCGTGTGAATGGCCGAATCGCTCAACGTCTTGCCGCCGGACACCGCCGTGACTTTAAGGGTGTTGGTGTAGGAGATGATCTTGCTCTGTGCCACATCCACCTTGGCCGTCAGGAAGCGGATGTGCAGCTGCGCACCGCCCTCCAGCGACAGGGTAGCCACAGCCTTGGACAGCTCATCCAAGCTGCTGCATTTCACGTCTTCGCCCTTATTGCCGTCCTTGTCCACGATGTAGTAGGTATAGCCCTGCCCATCCAGGGACACGAGACCGACTTCCGTTTTACTACCTGCTGTCACAGTGGCAGTCTGGCCAGCGCCCAGCAGAGCCCTGCCGCCGAAGCTGTCGGTATCGCTGATGCTGATGTTGGTCATGGCGGTGTTGCCCTGATTGCTGACCACCAGGTCATAATACACTGTGCTGCCGTTGCTCACCGCTTCGCCACTGTTAACCTTGTTGGTGTACTGGCTGTCGCTGTAGGCATTCTTTTCCACGGCGATATCGCGCTGGACCAGCTCCATGTTGGTCTCGATGCCGAAGGTGGAGGCATCGGAGCAGCGCTCCATGTAGAAGAAGGTGAAGGTGGCCACCTGGCCGTCTACCAGCTTATACTTGGCCTTGTCCAAGCTATTCAGCTCGATTTTCTTCCAGTTCCGGCCATGGGCGCCGCCCAGGTCCAGAGCCAGGACGCCGTTGATGTACATGTACACATCATCATCGCCGGTGAAGGTGAAGTACAGGTTGGCCTTGCTGTTGTACACAAACTGGGACTCGCCCCGCAGGGTGAAGCTGCCATTTCTGTGCTTCCCATCCGTGAAAGAGGTATTCTTCAGCAGGTCTTTCTGCTCATAGCCAAGGCCCTCCAGGGGATAGAAGCCCAGGTTTTTTTCATCGCCGCCGTTGTAAATCTTGCCGTTTTCACGGTCAAAATTAACATTCCGGGGATACTCAACCTTATTTGATTCATATCCCGCCTCAAAGGTGTACTTGCCGTTTCCACTATCCGTCAGAACAATGGACTTGTAGGCATCCACGGCCATGCCGTAGAGGGGAACTTCGCGCTGCTGCCCATTCACATCGGTAACGGGGACCGTCGCTTCGGTGTCGGGCTGATAGATGGTGTTCAGCAGATACCAGGCCAAATCGTAGGCGTTGGAGATGTTGGCGTAGGACTTAGTGACCTCAAACTGCGGAGAAAACGCGGTTGTGGATGTGTTGTGAATCGTTCTTTTGCCATTCGCCGCGACAAAGGTCTCGTAAATATAGGAGTTGCAGTTATATGCGCTGTCACTAACATTGTTGTAGTAACCGGCCTCCAGCAGACTCGCCACATACCGAACAGCGGCGTCGGTGTACACCGGCATGCCGTTGGCGCCCAGCTTTTCCTGAACAAGGCCCGCACGGGACCAGGAGTTATCCATGTTATTGGGATTGAACTTGCCGACGTAATTCGAATTTTCAGGGGTCCTTGTTTGCTCAATTCTTGTTCCGGCAATTTTTTCTACGTTGCTGTTTGTGCCATCAATATAGTACAGCCCGTTGGAATCCTTCGACGCTGTTACAAATGTACTATAATGTGTTTCTTCAATGGCCTTGCCATGGACAAGAGAATACCGATACGAGTCAGGATAATCCCCCCAGTGTGCGTAACTATAGTCAAACAGCAAACCGTCGGCGCGGTAGTCGATGATGGTGATGGGGATCTCCACACGGTCATTGACCGTAATGTTGTATTGCGTGTCACCGATCACGGCTGTAGTATTACCAACCGCAACACCGGTGAAGGAGATGGATGTCCGCTCCGGAACAGTCACGGTGCCAGAGGCCGCCATGCGAGTGAACTGTCCGTTTTGCGTATTTCCCCACTCGATCTCTGCCAGTTTCCACCAGTTATTGCGCGCGTTTTTAATCAAGACGCGGATATAGCGGGCGCTGCCAAGTGTGTTTGCAAAGGATTGAGCGGCGGCTTTATTTCCGGTATAAGAGCCAATGTCCGTCCATTCGGACCTATCGACAGACACCTGGACAGTGGCATTCTCGCAGTAGTCGTTGCCTACATCGGAGGGAGATGTAACGCGGACCGTATCAAACGGGATTGCTGTCTCCAAATCGACCTGTGCGTATGCGCCAGCCGTTTGGGCGCCATGAGACCAATAGAAAGTGCTTGCGTTGCCATCGATGAGATTGCTCCAACTGTAGCTTTCGTATGCATCAATATTTGCACTGGCTGTGGCCTTATAGCTCACAGCCCCAGCAGGAATTGTAGTTGTTGTTGCCGTCGCATACTGCCCATTCGGAGCGGTGACAATTTCCTGTATGCCGTCCACGCTGACAGTCTTCGTACCGCCGACGGTCAGGGTGATATTCTCGGTCTTGGAAGGTGCCCCCTCCGCCAGCTGGACGAGGCCCATTTCGGAGAAGTGGGGGACCTGGAAGGTGTATTTGCCGTCGGACAGGGTGCCGGAAATCAGCTTCACAGCGCCGTTGTCGATGATATAGGCGCGAATGCGGGAAGCCTCTGTGGCCCAGCCCTCGGGAACAGGCAGCGTCACGGTGCCCTCACCGGTATAGGCCTTGCCATCAACGGCGGGAGTCACGTTATAGGAGACGTGTGCTTCTGTGTCAAAGGTAAAGCCAGAAGTAATTTTCTTCACTTCCACCGTTGCCTTCTGGCCCTTGGCGCCAGTCACCGCAACGGAGACACCCGTGGCATCATCAGAGGCGGACAGCTTTACCTTACCGGTAAAGTAGTCGGGGTTATTCTCGGCCATGGCCTTGATGAGGTTGTAGACGCTCTCCTTGTTGGTCTGGCCTGCACCTGGATGACTCGGACTAGAGTATCCGTTTTCATCGTATCCCATGCTAGGGCCATCGCACCAGCAGCAAAGAACGCTACCGATGGGCACCACCTTACCGTTGGTATCGCCCTTAACCTGCGTGACCTTAGTAGTGCTCAGGCCATTCATGGCATCTGCATAGCCCCACTGGCCATCCCTTCCCCAAGCTTTGTACAGGTAATCGCCCAGCACATAATACCAATCGTCAGTATTATTGAGAATCTTAAAATGCTTACCTGCCAGCGTTTCCGCAGAAGCTCGATTGCCGCCATTGGACCAATAGCAAATCACAATATCGGTATCAAAATCGACGCTACTTGTGCGCGTTTTCCAATAGAAGCCGTCATTGTACGCCAAGGGGGTCATGCCAGTATCTTTAACCATCTTTGCCAGATCATTCACATACTTGGCGAACTCGGTATACACCGCATCCGTGATGTGATCAAAGGCATACTCATCCGTAGCGATGTTGTAGTACTTGCAGCCCTTGCTCTTGAAGTAGTCCATATACTTCTGCTGGAGAGCCTTGACAAATGCGACCGCGTTGGCAGATTCCAGGTTGAGGTATCTGTTGACATTGTTGAGTTTTTTTCTTGCATCGGTTATGCCCAGATTCTCCATGGCGTTAAGCAGTGCATCCATATGATAAGGAGAATTGAACATGGGAATGACCTGGATGCCCTTCTCATTAGCATGTTTAATGATGGCATTCATATCTCCTTCGGAAAGCATCGTGCCCGCAGTCCCGTTACTGCTGCTGTACGTGCTGTTTCCGCTCTGCACGGCGGATTTGACCTTTTCCTTGTCATACGTCGTCCCGTTCACCGTGACGGACATATCGTCCAGCAGGAAGCGCAGGCCGTCGTTGCCGAAGGCCAACTGCAGGTGCGTGAAGTGATTTTCTGCCAGCTGATCGATGATGCCCTCGATCTCACTGACGGTGAAATACTTTCTGCCGCAGTCCAGGTGGAAAATGCGCATGAACTCCTGGCTTTCGGCGGTCTTGCTGCTGTCATTCGCCTGGGTGCCCACGTTGCTGGCGAAGGCCGAGATGGGCAGCAGCCCGATCATCAGAATCACCGCCAGAATCAGCGACAGCAATCTCTTCCGCGGAGATCGTGTTTGCGATTGGTTCATTTTGTTCATTCCTTTCCTTGATATGTGATTCTCTGGTGCCCTGTACGAGGGGCTGCGGAGTCCGTCCCCGCATACTTTCAGGCATTCTAATTCAGGATTTGTTTTAATCCCTTCTCCGTCTTTTTGCAACAGGAAATCTGACAATTCTGCAAAAAAATACAGCCCAGGTTATGGTCATTCCGCAGAGTGCGGTCATACCCCTCCCGGGCCCGGCATATGCTGTTACAAACTCTGAAAAGGACGGGATGGCCATGAGAAACGGGAGAGTGCGGGTATTTCTGCTGCGGCGGCGGGCGGTGGCGGCTGTGGGGGCCCTGGTGCTGGCGGGGGCCATCTTCTGGGCGGTGAGCTATCCCGCCGGGACGCCTGCCTCCGCCGCTCAGCGGCAGCTGCCGATCTACAGCGTGGAGCGGCAACAGAAGATGTGCTCCGTCAGCTTCGACGCCGCCTGGGGTGATGCAAAAGTGCGGCAGTTCAGCTTCTGAACTGCCGCGCTTTTTGAATGAACGATATTCAATTAATGTCCCAACGGCTTTTACTCCAGATGTTCTTTCCTTGGGCTCTGTCATCACGGACCATCCGGCAAAACAGGAGAAGCAGAGGAAGTTTGGTTATCCATTTCGCTTTGTCGATATTGCGACTCGTCTTGCTACAGATGCCTAAGAAATTACTACAACCAAAAAATCCACGACAATCTGAATCGAAACCAATCTTCCGCGTTTTTACACCAGTGGGTGGGAAACATGGTAACCGTCAAAACAGAGGGCAGCTGGACACACATGGGACAATAGTGGTGGCGAGTTGTGAAACTTTCCACCACTATAACGTTCAGGGTGTGAAGTAAATGACGAGCAATGAACTGAAACATGAAGCCAAATTCGCACTTTTCAACCCCAAATCTTACAGGAATCAATTGCTGTCTGTATAAAGAGCATTACAAAAAAGGAGTATGTATCGCTAAGGCACATACTCCTTTTTCAGCAGCCCTTGTCCGGCAACTGTCAGATTATTTGTTTCGTGAAACCTGTTTTATGAACAGCTACCCGAGAGGGCCAGCCTCTTTTATTTGACGTAAAACAAGTTTACTTGGCGGCCTTCTGAGCCTTGATGGACTCGATCAGCTCGGGCACGACCTTGAACAGGTCGCCCACGATGCCGTAGTCAGCCACCTCGAAGATGGGAGCGGACTCGTTCTTGTTCACGGCGATGATGCACTCGG
>OHIX01000077.1_pt1 | contig 58382 bp, 46 predicted proteins | sample 1568391 | NCBI WGS metagenome assembly OHIX01 (sample SAMEA3879541, study PRJEB24766) | human gut metagenome | biome: human-associated habitat; feature: feces | place: USA | collected 1985/1987 | reverse complement strand
GATGATATCTCCACATTTCTTGCATCTGATTGCGTTTCTGATAATTCTCGGCATAATCATTCTCCCTTTAGTGCAGTCCGGATTTTTTCTTTTTCTCCACTGCCGTCTGTACGGAGGCGCAGGAACGGAACAGAGCACTTCTCCAAAACGGAGTTCTTCTTCATATCTCGCTCTGCCTGCTTGCTCCCGGCCTCATGGAAACCAGCTCCGTCCACTTCGATTGCCAGCACGGGCTGCTTATCCATCTGATTGAACAGCAGAAAATCCACATGGGTCAACAGATTGCGGGCATATTGGCGTTCTTCCTCTGTCAGTGGCTCATAGTCCCTCACCAGCGTTGCAAGAGAAACATGCGCCGCGCAGCCGATGAAGGAAAACGCCTCCTCGGACAGCACCTCCTGAATCACGGAGTACAAGAGATTTTCGGAATCGTATTCCGATACCCGCTTATGTTTTTGCAGATATGCCCTGCGCTGCTCGGCATAGCCCTGATAGAGCATATCGAACACGGAGTAGACCTGGCTCTGGATAACCTCAAAATTGTTATATTCGATGTACCGCGTTAGGTCGCCATAGTTGGTTTGGTCATTGCGTGGGTCCTGCGATGTGACCACCGCCAGCGAATGAACCGCGCGGGAAACCGCCACATTCAGCATATGAGGATCATCCACGAAATCTGTGATGACATTGTCGACCGAAGTTAGAATGATGGCATCCTGTTCCCGCCCCTGAAACTTGTGGACGGTGTCCACCTCGTAAGTATCTCCCAGCTGCTCGCGGATGGCTGTCACCTGGTCCCGATACGGCGTAATAATGCCGATGCTCTGGAAATTCTGCTGATGCAGCCGCGGAAGCACCTCCTGCTGGATGACATCAATCTGGCGTTGGTTGAGATGCCCACGGGCGTGATTGCCGGCAGTCGTCCGGTACATGGTCAACACATTCGGCTCATCATGGTCTTTGGTCATGACGATCAGCTGTCCATGGTAGAACTTCTGATTGCAGAAGTTGATGATTTTGGGGTGGCAGCGGTAGTGTTCCCGCAGTAGCGTAACAGGTGCGTCCTGCCATATTTCCAACGCAGAGGACAACAAGCTGTGGGTAGAAAAGCGATAACGCTCATCCAAGGAATACTTCTGCCAGATGGCATCGCTGGTGCGGATGTCATCCTCTGTCAGCACATTGGGGAGCTGCTTCAAGTCCCCAACAATCACGATATTCCGCGCACAGGAAAATGCCAGCACCCCGGTGGCCAGATCGACCTGTGAGGCTTCATCCACGATTAAATAATCATAGATATGATCGATGCTGAGCGTTCCCTTGATGGAATAGGTCGTGCTGAGCACCACCGGATACTCCCGGGTAAACTCTGCGGAATTCCGACGGAAATCACTCATTTCAAAGCGCTGTCTATTACTCTGCCAGTGATACCGTGTTGTCAGCTCCGCCCGGAACAGCCGCAGGGACTTCTGCGTGAGCTCGTCCATCTTTGTGTCAAAAGCGTAGTGTTCCAGCTTGCGGTTCAGTTCCTGCTTTTCGGCCTCCAGCTCCCGTCTTTTTACGGAATAGAACTGACTTTGCAAATAGGGAATAACCAGCTCTGGAGAACGGAGAAACAATTTGAGCGCATTGCGGTTGAATCGGAACATAATGGAGAGTTTTTGAAAAAGTCCTAAGCGGCTCGCATGTTCTGCGTGCTGTTCAAATTCCATCCAAAGCGCAAGAATCTTCTGCGAGGACAGCTTGTCCAGACCTTCCGTCGGTGCGCCGCTGTAAGTCGCATAGTATTCCTCAAAATAGTGCTGTTCCGGATTCAGCTGCAAAAACTCCTGCTCAATTTCCGCAATGCGGTTCTTGGCGTTGAGCATCTCGTTCAGTTCCTTGGAAAGCGCAGTTGTTTCCTGATCTAACTGCTGCCGTTCCTCCGGCGGCATCTCCCAATCGCTCATATCTGGATAGGTGCCATTTTGGTTCTCCAGGAACTTTTGCTTGTTGGCAAGGCTCCCGAGAAACGCGGTCAGAAAAGAGGCATTCTTCTTTTCCAGCTTTTCCGCCACATTATGTGTTGCAGAGTTGTTGTTGGATACGACCGCCACGGTCTTCCCGCTCCGAACTACGTTGGCGATAATATTCAGAATTGTCTGTGTCTTACCCGTCCCTGGAGGCCCTTGAATAATGCTGATCTTGGAAGAAAGCGCCCGCTCCACCGCCAGCTTCTGACTCTGGTTCAGACCAAACGGATAGATCACAGCCTCCGGCATTTGGGGTGCTTTGACTTCCTTCTGCGGCGCAAGATAGCTTGCCAACACGGTATCCTCGCTGATCTGTTTGATCTTGTCATACTGCATACTCAGGATGTTGATGCCTTCCGCCTCGAGGCTAATTGCCGCGGCAGTCTCTTTGAAATATTGGAATGCCTCTTGATTTTTATCGTCTGTCAGGCAATTCTGCTGGAACTGCACTTCACTCCTACGGAATGATAAATCTTTCTTTCCGTTGCGGACAATACGATAATATCCGCCGAAATCGAGAAGCTCATCAATTTCGCTGATTACTTGCCCATTTGCGGTGACAATCACCTGCGCAGGGTGGATTTTCTTTTGCAGAGGCAGGATCTCCACATTGCTGATCTGGAAGCTGTATGTTTTATTGGGCGCACTGGTATAGACGACTTCACACTTCCCGTCATGGAACTGAAAGCTCGCAACCGATTCCGTCTGATCTTTTCCCTTTATGATGATTAAGTGCTTTCGTGCGTCCATAGGCATCTCCCCAAAATCATGCAAAGTACGTCAGCCCACTACCAACTTATTTGTTTTCTTCAAAAACTTCGCCGGGATCGGGCGATTCAGCCGCCATGTGATATTCATCGGCCGGCTGCCTTCATGCTTCACATAGCTCGCCGTTCCCAGATACGTGTACGCCTCCGCGCCACCAGTCACGCGGTCTGACTTAAACTCTCGGACGAACAGCAGCACCTTGCTGCCGCGTTCTTTATGGTGGATATAGCGCTGACCAGTGGGCGAATTTTCTGCCGTGGTGCTCTGGCTCTGCCAATGAAACAGGCTCTCACTGATGGAGTAGTCGTTGTACATGGTGGTTGGCGAATAGTCCTTATCCGCCTTGTTTAGTGTCACAAAGAATACATCCAACTGCTTGTCCGGCAGCCACTTGACGCCCTCACGCACGGTTGCAGGTTTCATAAAATCCATCGCCACCAGTAGCTGATCTCGGGTATAGGTGCAATGTAAATCCAGTGGGCAGTCAAAGCCCAAATCAACCGGCTCATCAATGAAGTCGATCTGTTCAAAACGATAGCACAGCAGCTCCATGAGTTCATTGAGCAGAACGGTGCTATCCGATAGTGCATAGAGATTGTCCTGCACTTCTTCACCATTCCAATCCTCAACAGCCTTGCCCCAAACGGTGATATAAAACATCTGCATCATCCGCTTTTCAACGTCCGAAAGGGCAGCAAAATCAATGTTGTCCAAACGCAGAAGAATATCCAGAAGGAACGAAATCCAGCGGCGGGAATCGACCACGGCAAGCTTCGCAAACGCTTTGGTCAGAACATCCTCCAGTGGCTCCGAAAAGTCTTCGAGGACGTCTGCTCTGGCGCAAATACGAGAGAAGGAAGAGAACTTATAAATCGCCCTCGGATCAAGATGGTAGTAATCCAAAAAGTTTTTGAGTGTCAGCTTCAGACCGCTGTCTTCTGTGAAAGATGCTACGCGGGATACCAAGCCGGCGGTATTGCCATAGGATGTGCGGATGTTATCCAGTATGTACTTTGCGGCTTTTTTCTCCAACTGGATATAGCAGCCCTTTGGGACGGACACGAAGCCGTCTTTGATTTCACGGCTCACGCTGCGGGTTGTATTTGACAGCAGCGCCGCGAATTTATCCTCAAAATTGTACTTTCTATTTGCCTGACCGATGAAGTCCAGTACAGTCAGACACTCCTTGTCCTCAGCCAGGCGCAAGCCGCGTCCCAGCTGCTGTAAGAAGATCGTCAACGACTCAGTAGGACGTAAGAACAGAACGGTATTGACTTCCGGAATATCCACGCCTTCGTTATAGATATCTACGACGAAAATGAAACGGACCTCGCCAGATACAAGACGCTGTTTTGCCGCCGTTCTTTCCTCGTCCGGGGATTGCCCTGTCAGGAACATGGACGGAATATTGTGCTCATTGAAGTAGCGGCACATAAATTCAGCGTGATCTATCGTTACACAGAAGCCAAGGCCTTTCACGTCATCAATATCTGTGACATATTTCAGCAGCGAGGACACCACATGGTCGGCGCGTCGGTTTGCAATGGCACCACTGAAGGTGTAGACCTGTTCCAGCTCGCTCTTTTGATAGCCACCGGCAGACCATTTCAGCGCATCCAAATCCACGGTATCGGTAACGCCAAAGTACTGGAACGGGCAGAGCAGTTTCCGGTCAATGGCTTCGGGCAGACGAATTTCCGCCGCAATGCGGTTGTTGAAGTATGGAAGGATGCTCTTGCCGTCCATACGCTCCGGGGTTGCCGTCAAGCCCAGCAGGATGCGAGGCTGGTAATAAGCTAAGAGCTTCTGGTAGGTCGGAGCCGCCGCATGGTGGAACTCGTCCACGATGATGTAATCGTAGAAATCAGGCGATGTCTTTTCCGTGAAGCTTTGCGAATTGAAGGTCTGAATGGAGATAAACAGATTATCGATGCTTTCCGGCTTGTAGCTGCCCACAAACATTTCTCCGAAGTTTGCGTCCTTGAGTACAGCCCGGAAGGTATACAAACTCTGCTTGAGAATTTCTTCCCGGTGCGCCACAAAGAGCAGGCGGCACGGCTTATCCGGATTCTGCTTGCGAAAGCACTTGTAATCCAGCGCGGAAATGACCGTCTTGCCTGTACCGGTGGCAGCCACCACAAGATTGCGCGTGTAACCCCGAACAGTGCGCTCCGCCTCCAACTTGTCCAGAATTTCCTGCTGATAGGAATACGGATGGATATCCATGGTATAGACTTCGGCATTGTTGGTGTCGAAGTATTTTTCTGCTTTCAGCGCACGGGCCAGCCGCTCTTTTTGCCCCTCATCATAGTACTCAAATTCACGGTCATTCCAGTAATACTCAAAGGTGGCAGCGATCTTGTCAATGGTTTCGGGCAAGTCGCGTTTCGTTACCTTGGTGTTCCATTCAAGGCCACTGGTCAGCGCCGCATTGGACAGATTGGACGAGCCCACATAGGCCGTCGTAAAGCCAGTGTTACGGTAGAAGATATACGCCTTGGCATGGAGGCGTGTTGTCTTGGTATTGTAGCTGACCTTGATCTGCGTATTGGGCAGTTGGCGAAGTTCCTCGATGGCTTTCACATCCGTTGCGCCCATGTAAGAAGTGGTGATAATGCGAAGTTCGCCGCCGTTCTGCGTAAACTCCCGCAGCTCGTCCATAATGAGCCGCAGGCCGCTCCATTTGATGAAGGACACCAGCATGTCAATTCGGTCGGCCGAGACGATCTCTTTCTTGAGCTCTGTGAACATCTGCGGCTCATGCACTGCGCCGGTGAATAGGGAACTCTGTGCGATGGAGGTTTCCGGGCGCTCTATGTCCGCCGCTGTTTTTCCTACGGCCAGCCGCGGATCGGCTTCCCGCAAAAGCGCAAGAAGCTGCTCTGCCCGCTGGTCAACGCCCAGCGCAGCAAAGCCAGCTTCTTTTGTCGTATTCTGAATGAGATCTACAATCTGGTTGGTCAGGCCGATCTGGGCAGAAATATCCCCACCATTGTCCAGTACGTTATCCAAGCCCTTTTGAACCACATCCGCCAAATACTGCGCCAACACCTTAGAGGCTTCCGCCCTGTCAATGGGCGCAACAGACTTGCGTGCCTCCGGAATCTCCGCAAGCTCGCTGGTCAGAGCGTTATTGATGACTTGTTCATATAGACCGGGATGTAACATTATAGTGTGGCTCCTTATCTGGATCTGGAATGGTAAAATAGGTGGAAAAATTATTGCTTAATAGCAGTTTGAGCCAAAACATCTAAAATTTTTCCACCAGGCTGCAAACTAATAGCTGTATATTTCTGCGCCAAAGCAATTGGGACAACTGCACCCTCATACAAATCACTTTCAAAGTCCTCAATTAGTCGTACATACGCCCCTATATTAAAGTAGTGTTCAATGTTTGCCTTTTCTTTCTTAAAAACTGCAATATTATCTTTGTTGGGAAAAGGATATGGAGCGTTAAACACAAACAACTTTCCGGATGATGTTTTCAACAGGAAGTCTTGGCCGTAATAAGTTTCATTGCCATATGTTGTGCTTGATGGCGTCTTATCGAAATCAACATAGTTGTTCCGGAAATCATCTGTTACACAGTAGATGGAATTGGGGCGTATAGAACTTCCAATTAGATGAATGTAATCATACAGTTTGCCTGACTTTTGTAAACCAATAACCATCATAGGCGACATATTTGCCATTTTAAGCTCTACATTAACATCATAGATACATTTTTGAATGCAGCTTTTAATCCACGCCGCAGTGCCATTTATAGCCAAGGGGCCGTCAACAAAGAAGCACATATTACTGAGAACGCCTAAATATGAATTAGGAAATCGTTCTTTTAAATAGCGAATATAGTGTATGATTAAAATATGCATTATTGCATTTGTAAAGCGCGTCAAAGCCAACTGATTCGATGCGGAATCATGAACCTCTTCCCAAATCCGCAAACAATCCGAAGGATATACACGCTCCCCGCAGTGAGGACATTTCTGAACCTCTGGAATATCCCATACCTCAATCATTTCAGCTTCGCAAGTGGGGCATTTGTGTAAAAAAAGTCTGTTAGGGGTATCACTATGAAGTTTGCCTGTGCGATGGGCTGCAATATAAAACAATGTCGTTCTAATGCTGGTTCGGGGGTCGCTTTCAATAAAACGCTGTTTATATAGAGCCTCATCCATAGCTAAACGGAAACTATTTCTTACGCTCTTTTGTTCTTTGTAAGTCATATTTGAACTTGGAAATGAAAAGAGCAAAGAACTATTGTCCTCACTGAGGCGCGCAACAGCAAAGGGATCAATAAATTTTCCGCAATTCAACCCCTTATAACTATCTCGATTAATTAGCAAATGCCCAATTTTTACAAAGCCGAATCTTGTAAACGGAATCTGCGGATTTACAGTGGCTTCATAATTACTCCCATCAATGGCTATTATTTTGGTCGGCAACGCCTTATCCCAAAACGGAACGGAAATAAAATTACTCACAATTTCAGCAAGTTCATTCCCTGTTGGCGGCACCATATAATTACACTCATCCAGAAAGCTTTTGATATCCGGATTCTGAACAATGTCAACATGTGTTGTTTTATCAGCCATATCATGCGTCATTGAGAAGTCCTTTCACGCTTGATCCGCTCCGGATCAAACTTGTCAATCTGAATTGGAACAACAAAGGGGCTTGACAATGTTTTTACTCTGGAAAAACCAACATCCTGGGAGCGAAGCAGGGATTTGCTAAAGTCAGAAAAATCATAGAATTTTGCAAGCTCTCTGACCTCTCGCTCACTGTTTATATGAGATACAATCCAGTTCTCTGTGTTTGCAAGAATGTTAGGATGAACAGAGGATACCTCTTGAGTCGCATACACCAAGGAAATCCTATACTTTGCACCTTCCTTTGCAATTCTGGGCCAAGTATCTGTCAACTTATTTTCTTTGCCGATAAGGTTATGCGCTTCCTCGATATATAAGACGATATTCGGCGGCGTTTCTCCACGAGTAAAACAATCCATTGACGAATTAAAAATATATGCTGCGATTTTCTTGCTCAACTTATCTCGTAAAGCTGCGTTGCCAACGGATAAGTCCAGGATTACAATTTTTCCATTGCACAAGTGCCCATAAATCTCATTGGATACATCTATTGTTCGGTCTTTAGTGTGATACATCTTCGCTCCTAAAAGCACCTTGTATCCATTAAAATAGCGGTCGTCACTATTTTTGCAAGCAATCATATTCAACATAGATACGCAGTCATCTTCGAGCCAGAGTTTTCCGTTACTGCTAAACAGTTCCTTGCGATGCTCTCTGGCTTTCAAAAACCATTCTTTTGCTTGCTCTAAAGTTAAATTGTTTGTGCTGCTAACTGATTCGTCCACAACTTTTCGAACATCCGCATTAGTGGGAAAAGAAATTTTGTAATTTGAGGAACAATCAAAACCCGCGGTGTATAGCAAGGCCTTATATATAGCAACTCTGACCTGCCATTTGTAGTGCAATGAGCGATCTTGCTCGTCCGGTTCATCAAATGACATATTCAAAAAAGTTTTGATATCTACGGCCGAGCTGTTGGGATTTTCATTAATTGTTTCACAAATAGTCACATATCCATCTGCGATTTGCTCATAAAAATTATTTAGTATAGGCCGAAATCCAGTAGCGGGAACCATGCGATAACGAACACACTCTTCTGAGTAAATTTCTGCTATAGAACCACTGTCCTGCTGATTCGCGTTTGCATATTCACCATTCAGGTCATAAATCAACTGTCCGATAGGCAGAGCGCATCTATCCGAGATGTTCTTGACCACTGAGATGGTTTGCTTAATCATATTCGATTTGCCAGTACGAGTCATACCTAATACGGCCGTACGTCGCGACAAGAAATCCGAAGGCTGAATCCGAAATGGAACTTTATCCACTTCCTTGGCTCTATGCAAACGATCGGTCGAGGTATACCTCACAGTGCCAATTTTGAAAGGCGGAACATCTGCTGTAATACCCAATGCTTTAAATTCTTCTTTGGCACGTTTCTTCCGAATTGGATCCACATAATTTACGATTGTTTCAAGGGCTTCTCCTTTAGGAAAATATACACCCATTCGCATAGAAACAGAAAAGGTTTCGATATCGCTTCCCAAATGCAGCTCGCTATTCTTCATGTAAAATGTACCAAGGACTCTGCATGTTAAACCACCGAACTGCAGTTTATTTTTTGTAATTGCATCGAAGTCTTCCCGACCTTGTGTAGGATATAGCTCTGTCAAGTTTTGATAGCTATCAAGTTTTGTTTTAATTGCATCGTCATCCTGGGGTAATTTACAAGTGCCCATAACTCGCAGAAGAATAACCTCGCGGTCCATTTCATCTACATCTGCATAATTATCTGGGGTAAACGTAGACGCAAGCAAAAAAGCATTATGTGGAATACCTTTCACAGCATACTTCCATGCGTCATTCGTTACAACTAATGCATTATCATAATCCAGTGAGAATACCCACCCGACAAAGTTTTCTTTCTGAATCAGCTGAAACAGCTCATCTGTTGCGATAAGCTCATTAATATGATTATTCGCCATCATCTTCACCTCGCAAATTGATTGCAATTCGCTTTTCTTTTAATTCTGCCTTACTGGGCCAAAGGGCATCATCACTCAAAAACATGAGTTCTGATTTTTTTCCATTATTGGCCAAACTATAAGTTAAATCATATCGTTTCCCTGTATAAGAAGAGTATATTTCTCGGATTTCAGGAACATCGTCGTATGTTACAAGCCAAGGACAGTTGAGTTCTTTAATACGCTCAAAGATTTCTTGATGGTCCATCGGCGAGAAGAAGTTTTTATATAGTGCTTTTCCTTTGTTGTAATAAGGAGGATCAAAGTATATGAAAGCTCTCTCTTGATATCTTGGCAAATACTTTTCCAAAAACGTACGGATATCCTTGTTATAAAGGTGTATCTTAGATTTATACTTTGCGATTTCACAAACACGTCGCACAAGTTCCGGTCTATTAAATCTTGCGTCAATCAGATAATTGCCGGTTTGATCAAAGCCACCAATAGGGCCTGCATTGCTCAAAATTCCAGAATGATTTGTGCGATTCAGATAAAACGCTGCAAAACCTAATTCTAAGGAATATTTATCTCCTTGTTCATCGTAAATACGCTTACGAGCTCTCCATTCATCAACGCTCAGTGGAGTGTCCTCAATCAACTTTATAAAGCTATCCGTTTCAGTAAGTAACGCTCTCCACACAGAATAAATCGCCTTATCGTAATCGTTAATTACGATTTCATCTACGGCAGAGTTGAGTAGCAAAGATAACGCAACACCTGCCCCCCCGGCAAACGGTTCTACATAAATTGGGGTTTCAATTTTGCTTTTTTGTATTAACAGTGAAATAAAAGGTGCAAGCCTGCTTTTCCCCCCGGGGTAACGTAAAGGTGAGTAATTCACAGTATTAACTTCTCTCTCCTTAGCCATATTGCCTCCTATAGGATACGGGTATCTCCATAAAAGCATAGCGTAATTTCACACGGCTGAGTCGTATATTTGTTTTCATTAACATCGAACAAATCCAGCTTAGCAAAGAATCGTTCGCCCTCCCGCTGTTTTCTTAGCAGAAGCTCTGAGCTTTCTGCAGAAATTGAAAAATATAAACTCTTTTGCAACTCCATGCCAGAAGAAAAAGAGAGAGGGACAGTACTAATTATTGATGGAACATTTGAAAATTTACGAGTCCTATCTTCGCAGTAGATACATTCATACTGTGCTGTATTTCTTGATGTCGAAATATCACAGACTCCACCACAAATATTGATTGAGTGACTTGTGTTATTTGCCAAAATCGTTCGGACTTGTATGAATAGTTTTCTCTCATTACGAATTTGTACAAAACCAATATCGACTGTAGAATCAAATACAGAAATGAGAAATGCTCCATTATTTCTATAAATGTGATCCAGGTCACGTCTTGTGGCAATAAAATTATTGGCACCTTTTCTCACATATATTTCACCATACCGTAGATACGTTTTCCCGTGCTTAGAATACTCTTTTTTGATAACATACGGCCTATCGGCACGATCTACTGGGATTTTTATGTATCCAAGATCCTTTCCATTATATTTCATTTGTCCTATCTCAACATAAATAAATGGTTCTACGTACGTATGCAATAAGTCATTAATAACGGAAACATCTGGCATCGTGGACAAATCGATCCCCGCGGGTTCCCAGCTACCATTAATAATACCAAACACTATGTATTTATCTACAGAGGTTACCTCATTCGAAAAGGAAACAATATCCTTAATCAAATCATATTTTTTATCTTCGTGGTAATAAAACTGCTTGAAATCAACGAACTCATTTTCTTGTTTGTTCTGAATTAACGAAGAAATATATTCTTCAACTGCATCAATTTTTGATAGTGACACCACGTAGCACCTCGCTAAGTTAGATTTTTGTTTCATCCGGCACAATCTCCACGATATCCTCAATCCGGCAATCCAGCGCCGCACAAATCTTCACGAGTATCTCCGTGGTGACATGCCCATTCCGTCCCATCTTGGTGACGGAAGCTGGGCTGATACCCGCCTTTTCACACAAGTCTTTCTTTTTCATGTCCTTATCAATGAGCAGCTTCCAGAGTTTTTTATAACTCACAGACATAAATATCTCCTCCGTACCGATATACAAAAAATGCTCTGCCGCTTGGCAGAGCATTCGGTCTATTGCAGCCATACTGCCAAAGCCTATTCCAACACTTGACAGCGTTGTTTATAATGATAGCACATTTGGGCAGAAAAAGCAAGAAAATGATAAATCCGCACGAATTCAGACTCTATTGAATTTCTTTTCAAGCTGTAAAAGAAACGGTTGAACCTCCGGGCAGTCAGAGCTACAATGCCAACACCTCATCGCGAGGACAAACTGGATTGGAGGTCAAATGATGAATTATGAAGTAAACCCGTTTCAGGACTACGAATCGATCACCGTTGATGAGCTGAAGGATCAAGCTAACAGCCTACTGAATCTGGTAACGGAGGGACAGCGGCCGCTGCGTGTATGCATGAATAATGGCAAGGAGTTTCTGCTGTTCCCTCAAGACCTGCTCGCTCCGATCTGCGATTCCGACTTTCGCTTAATCCTGTTGTCGGCAATGCGGTATGCGATAGGCAGGAATACTTGCATGCCCGTGGTAGTTGCCAATTATATCAAGCGTCACATTCGGCTTCTGGATGATAAGTTTCTCGTATTGGCTGCCGATGATATTCGGCGGCACCTTGAAGACTATGCAGAGCATGAACTGAATCCAAATCTTTGGCAGGGTCTTTTAGATGCACTTGAAACAGAGCAGAGAGAGCGTGCCACTCGTCAGGCAAGGAAGATCAGACCGTGCCCCGCCTGTGGGAAGCCCTCGGAGGGCATGAGCATTACTGACAACCAACATTCACCCGGCGGATTCGATGTAATTGCTCACTGCCAAAATTGCCACTCTGATTACGAGTGGTTCTGCGATAAGGATGGCGGTGTCTCAGATATAAAACGGTATTTCTTCGGGCAAGGCAGTGTAAGCAGTAACTGTTCATATGAACAAATGCATTCTCGTATTTCAATATGCTTTCCCTTAAAATGCCCCTAAAATTACGGGAATGTGATAGTTATTGAGGGAAAGCGAGTTTCACCTTTAGAGAGCGACGGCGTGATGCTATTCTTTGTCTATAGCACCGCAGCTGCTGAGCCGCCCCCTTACAGAAACCACTTGCATAACACCCTGCTCAGAGTTACAATGCAGACAGTCTGAAACGCAAAACGCTTCCCATCCGGCACCGGTAAATCTTCACCGGAAACCGGGCGGGAAGCGTTTTTGACCACATAGATTACCACATACGGCGCCGGAACACCCGGAAACAGTGGAGATAAGAGCGTCAAAGAGTAAGTAAAACAAATTAAAAAGCGCCGAAAACCGCTATAAACGAGCGGAAAAAGTATTCCCGATAAGTTTGGGAGCAGGATGCCGCAGGTTCGAATCCTGTCACTCGGACCACCTTTTTCAGAAAACCGCCTTTTTAGGCGGTTTTCTGCGTTAAAAGTTCGATTTTTGAGGGCAATTGACCACATAACGACTGTGTTCAGAGAGGCAAAATGGCGGCTTTATCCTTGGAACGGAAGAATGCCGAAAAATGCAAAATCCCTAACCCATCCCTAACGGGAGTATTTTCAACATTTTTGTGCGCAGGTGTGACAATATCTTGAATTTTTCGGCGTTATGCACTATAATATTTCTACGGTGAGCCTTTGCGCCACCAAGGCGACCGTATGGGAGTATTCCTATGCGGTCTTTTTTGTTGTATCTATAGCATTTTGATTAAGGGAAATGCTCAATAATAGTCCGTAGATTATGGCAGAAGAATTGGAGGGGTGCATATGCCGAACAAAACATTGGTTCCCGATAAGTTGCAAGGGTATTTACTTCAGGTGAAGCATATGCTCTTTGAGCTCATTTCAGTTGATGACCGCGTTGTTAGCGTCGAGAAACTGGATGATGTGGCCGTAGAGACCGATGGAAAGGTTATTGCTGAACAAGTAAAAAGCGTTACGTCAGCTAATAATCCAATAGCTGAACGGTCTTCAGTTTTCTGGAAAACTCTCTACAACTGGTGTACTTATATCGTGGCTGGGGATCTACCTTCTGGAGCCATTATGCGCTTTGTAGTTGTTTCAAACGGTATTGTCTTCCCCGGCGGCATTCAAGCGTCCTTCATGAATGCGCACTCTGACTATGAGGCCCAAAAAGCGCTTGCCGATGCCAAAGAAGCAATTTTGGGTACAACTCAAGGTGGTTCTGCAGCCGATGTGTATGCAACCCTACCAGATTCGTATAGGGACTATATAAGATACCTCTTTGATGACAGCCGAACTAAAATCGTTTGCGATGTCATCAAGGCTATGGAAATCGAGATACACAATAACACCTATGACGAAGACCTCCTAAATCGTTTTAGCAATCAAGTAGGCATTCCTTCTGAATATGTCGATCTTCTTCTGACAGATATGCTCGGCTGGGTTACTCAAACAGTGGAATCATTTACAAAGGACAACAAACCCGCCTACATCTCTGCAGCAGATTACCGCAAAGCCTTGAACGCGCAAATCAGGGCATATAATACAAACGCCGTGCTTCGAGCAGTTTCACGAGCTCCTTCACGAATCGAACAAAGTGGCGAAGTAGAACGGCTTGACACCTACATTAGGCAATTACAGTTAGTTGAAGTGGATGATACCACTTTATACGAAGCTGCCAGCGATTTTTTACGCGCAAAAGTTGACAAAATAGAGTGGGCACAGCGTGGGATTGTTCATGCGCAGAGCTTTGAGGATTACCGTGACGCACTTTACCGTATCTGGACGAATCAAAAACAGCTTCTGGGATTGCAATACAGAACAGATCCCATCGCTTGTGGTCAAGCAGTATATTTCAAGTGCAGAGACGATTCTGCACGGCAAAAGCTACAGGGCGTTGAGGTTCCTCCATTTTTTGGTAGCGGTTCATTACAGGACTTGGCAAACGATCCTGCTGATTCGCCGAAAATTGGATGGCATCCTCAGTATATAGCGCTATTGAAAGAAGGTAGTGTATGAGTAGCCAGGATCTTGATGTAATGTATGTACAAAACCCCGCTCTTGGTACAGTTCTGCTCTGGAGATTTACTTGCGGATATTACTCTAACGAAAACCGGCCAGTCCCTTTTCCTTTGCTATTTGTGGTCTTACCAATTGTATTTCGCCAAGATTTGTGCAGCGTGATAAAGAGCACCCAAAAAGCCAGCGGTTTATCAAAGGTTTCGGAGAAACTGTTTTCAGGTAAGTTAAATGATAGCATTCATTATGTGAATAATACGGCCATACAAATGCGTGAATTAACACTTGAAGCATTTAATATAGCCGTTGAAGCGAATCTCATGTCGTTGTCAACCGAAAACGCAACAGTATCCCCTCTGACCACAGCTATTCGTAAATATGTTCCCAAAGGAGACTGCAAAATCATGCTGTCTGCCGCAGAAAAACTTGGAGCATGGTGCTCCGAACTCACACTTCTTGAAGTCGGAAAATGGCTGAAAGTGAGGTTTTAGAATGAACTTTACAATTAATTCTATAATTTTATGGCCTCGAAATACTGAACATTCCCCTCGCTGCCTGTCGTTTGATTCCGAAGCTGTCAACATTATTACTGGTGCCTCGCGCACTGGTAAATCCGCGTTAATACCAATCATTGATTATTGCCTCGGCTCCGATAAATGCACCATTCCTGTGGATATTATTCGTGATGCATGTTCATGGTTTGGAGTGCTTTTCGATATGGAAAACGAGCAAATGTTGCTTTGTCGCCGTGAACCCGGAAATAAGGGATCTACTGACGATATGTTCCTCCTTCGGGACAAGGAAATCTCAATCCCTGAACATATTGAAAAAAACGCAAATGTTACATCCATTAAGAACATGTTAAACGAGTTGTTTGGGATGTCTTTCCTTGAACTTGATCCCGATGCAGGAGTATTCCGCCCTTCATATCGCGATTTTATGGCATTCCTTTTTCAACCACAAAACATCGTTGCTAACGCCGATGTTCTGTTCTACAAAGCAGATACAATGGAACATCGCAAAAAGCTCATCGATGTTTTCCCGTATGCACTCGGAGCCGTTACCCCTGAAACGCTCGCTAAGCGCAAAGAAATCGAAAGACTATCTAAAATCTCAGAGCGATATCGGCGAGATCTTGAACAGATCAAAGTCGTTGCTGAAGGATGGAGGCAGGAAGTAGCTGGCTGGTTAACCCAAGCTCATGAGTACGGTCTAACTGATTATGTTACCAATGATACTGATGGGTTTGCTCGTCAAGTTGATGAACTTCGCATTATCTCACAAAAACGAATTGCAGATGCTTCTGTTGCTTCAACGCAAGTTGCTTATTTGTCCGAAGATATCGTGGTATTACGGCAAGAGGAACAACAAATATCCAGTGAATTGTTTGCTGCCCGCAGACGACATACTGAAATGCTTCAATTGATGCAATCAATGGGCAAATATGATCAGTCACTCCAAATCCAACTTGATCGACTCGATATATCAACTTGGATCCGTTCTAATATGATTGAGCGGAATGTACTTCCGATTTTCCAGCCCAGTCATGAAAATGTCATGGACGATGTTGATGCTTTGTGCAGTGCCATCGAACAGATTGAGCGCACTACAACAGAAATGGCTGTTGCCCCTGCAGCTTTTGAGCGAGAAATGCAAACTGTGCAAGTGCAAATTCAGGAACTAACTGACAAACTGGAGGCCATCCAAAATCGAATTCGAGTTGAATCTCAGTCGCTTGTTGCTCATCGTGAAGAAAATTACACATTGGAATCAATTTCGCGTTTTCTTGGACGCATAGATTCTGCAATAAGTACTTATGAACGTATCGGAACGGATAGTGAACTCCAAGCCAAGCTCGATGAGGTAAATGCTCGTATTGAGCAGCTCAAAAAAGAAGTAAATGAAGCTGAAATTCGACGCAAGCTTGACTATGCTCTGGGCTATATAAGCACAGAGATGGGAAAGATACTTGCTCAACTGGATGTTGAACACCCGGAAGATCCTGCAGAATTCGTTATTAAAGATTTGACCGTGCGAGTTAAGAACCAAGCAGGACGCGATGATTATCTGTGGGAAATTGGTAGCGCATCCAATTGGCTATCTTATCATATAGCGCTGATTCTTGCCCTGCACCGCTTTTTCCAAACTAAATCGAGTGTAAATATTCCAAACTTTATTGTTTTCGATCAGCCAAGCCAAGTGTACTTCCCTCGCACTCGGTACTCCCCGGACGAGGCTGAACTGCAGTTAAACGATGACGATAAGAATGCAGTTCGAAAGATATTCGAAAGTCTATCTACCTTTGTAAAAGATGCTGGGTTTGGAATCCAGATTATAGTGACCGAGCACGCGGATGATGATATATGGGGCAACATACCGGATTCTCGCATCCATCTGATTGAAAAATGGAGAAATAATGTCAAACTTGTTCCTGTAGAATGGTTAGAGTAAGCAATTACTGGTAAGCTCCATGGTTACAACACTATTTCCCTCGATGATTTGATAAGACAGCACTCTGACACACAAGCGGTATCAGAGTGCTGTTTTGTTGTTAGAAGACACCATTGGTTGCACCAATGGTGTGATTTGTGTACATGTTTACCCCACCTTCTCGAACGGGATCACCTTGCACCGGCTTTCCTCCGGCGGATCGGGAGGTTCCGGGGTGTTGGCTGCCGTGACCGATTCCATGAAGCCGCCGATTTTCTCCGCCGCGCCCCTTTGCATATCGTTGGTGATGTGCGTATAGGTGTCCAGCGTGAAGCCCGCGCTGTAGTGGCCCAGCATACTGGACAGGGTTTTCACATCCACGCCGCTGGAGATCGCCATGGTCGCAAATGTGTGTCTGAGGTCGTGGAAGCGCACGTGCTCCTCGATGCCTGCGTTTTTCAGCAGCTTCCGGTTGATCCTCGATACTGCGTCCGGACTCCAGTAGCCGCCCGTCCGGGGCGACGGGAACAGGATGGGGTTGTCCGGGTGCTGCTCGTGCTCCTGCACCAGCAGGTCGACGGCCTGCTGCGACAGCGCCACTTTGCGGACGGAGTTTTTCGTTTTCGGCTCCGTCACATCCAGTTCACCCTCCATGCGGGTGACCTGCTTGTTTACCGTCAGGATGCGCTCCTTCACATTCAAGTCCTCCCACTGGAGCGCCAGCAGTTCGCCCCGGCGCAGGCCGCTGGACAATTCCAGGTAGAACATAGGCAGGACACCGTACTTCTCCGCTTCCTGGAGGTACCTGCCGATCTTCTCCGGCGGGAGGATGGTCATCTCTTTCTTGTCCTTGGGCGGGATGCGGCAGTTCTCGCAGGGGTTGTACGGGATGAGCCGCTCTTTCACCGCCTGCTTCAGCGCCGCCTGCAGCACCGCATGGACACGCCGCACGAAGGTGTTGGACAGGGGCTTGTCGTTCTGTTTCGCCCCACGGGGCACCCTGCCGTTTTCTTTCAGGTCGTTATACATTCTTTGGATGTGGATGGACGAGAGCTGCTTGAGCTTGATTGCACCGATGGCCGGGATGATGTGGTGCTCGATGATCCCCTCATAGCCCTTGGCGGTGTTGTAGCGGATGTTGGGCTTGCTGTAAGTTTCAAACCACAGGCGGCACCACTCCGCTGCGGTGTAGTCGCCCGTGTGATTGAGCGGCACGCCGCGATTCTCCCGAATGGCTTTCGCCAGCTTTTCTTTGCATTCCGCCTGGGTCTTGGCAGACACACTTTTCTGGATGGCTCGGCCGGTGACCGGGTCGATGCCCTGGGTGTATCTGCCCTCCCAGCGGCCACTGGGCTTTTTGCGGATGCTGCCCTCGCCGTTGGCTCGTTTCTTTGCCATTTATGATCCCTCCTTTTTAACACAAACACATACCACAGAGTTTTTGGAATAGCTACTAAAATATTTCAGATTTTTTCGCGGCCTGTTCGTCGATCCATTCCATGAATTTATCACGGGGAACGATGATGCGGCTGCCCAGGGTGATGGTGGGGAAATCCCTGCGGTGGGCCACCTCGTAAGCGTGGGCCAGACCGATGCCCAGCACATGGGACACATCCTCCACGGTCAGCATCAGCGGGAGTTCGTCAAAAGAGTTGTATTTGGATTTTCTCATTCAGTTCCTTTCTACCTTCCGGGCGGAAGGGTTTTAGTTCTTTGTTTTGCGACCCAGTTTTTGCGCCTCTTACATGGTCAGATTGGGCCACTGCTCCTCGTGGTCATTCGGCTTGTGGCCCAGGGCGATGCGCTTCTCCTGCAGCTTCTTCAGCCGTTTCCGGTCGATCTGAACACCTCCGGGGCGGGACTTAGGGACGGAGTTGTCCCGGAAGATCCGGCTCATGTGATGGAGCAGCCGGGTCACTGCCAGCATCGCAGAGGGCGGACGGTTTTCCTCCAAATGGTTCAGAAGGTACTGTGCATACTGACTGCCTTGCTCGGCGGATTGGGTCAGCCAATATGCGGCTTTCTCCTCGTCGCGGGGAACCTCCTTACCAGCAAGGTACAGCTTGCCCAGCATATACTGGGCGTAGTGGTTTCCCCGCTCTGCTGACCGAGTGAACCACTCCACCGCAGCATCACTATTTCGTTTGATCAAATCGCCTTTGAGCAGTTCCTTGGCCAGCCGATACATGGCGTAGCTGCTTCCGTTGACTGCGGCGGTATATATCCGGCCTCTGCCACGATGTTAATGAAGCTGTGCCAGTTGTTAAGGTTCATGACCTTGTCCAAAGCGTCCTTGAAAATCTGGAGATTTTCATGCCGGACTTCATCAGAGAACTTTCCGGTCTCAAGATTTTTACCTCTCAAAAGCATGTAAGCGTATCTCAACCGGGCGCGCTTGAAACCAACGCCAACAGCCATGCGAATCAGATGAGAAGGTTCAATTGCCAAAAGTGTGTTGTAAGAGGTATTGGCGGCTGGCACTCTGGATGCTGCTGCAAACGCATTGATCTTATCGCTGGTTTCATTCTCGTAAACGGAGATAAGAGTCTGAATGAAGTTGTTCTCCGTCAGACTCTGTCCGCCAGAATTGACTCTGACGAAAATATCTGCGACATCTTCTTCGTCTGCCGTGTAACTGATTTCCAGTGTGGGAAGAGAATAGTCGGAAAGATTCAGAAGCGCATTGATGTTATCTTCGATTCTATCTTCTTCCTCGTCTGTCAGCAAGGGGAGTTCTTTCTTACTGCGGCCTTCGTTGGCTTCCTTGATAAAACGCCGCCGCAGAGAACTGATGGAATTGTCCTCTTTTGCCAGGAACACATCACTGATGCGACTGATCCACTCGGTGTCCTTTTCATATGCCTGGGACCACACAGCAAATTCGCGAGTCAGCGGATTATAGGAGATTTTTATTTCACGATCTGCGAAATTCTTGTCCTTCACCTTGACCGAAAACATGGCCGCAACAAGGGCAGTCAAACGCTGCTGACCGTCAATGACGAGTTCTTTAGGTTCTTCATAGGTTTTTGAGTTATCTCCAATCGTGCTCTTTTTGCTCTCATAATCAACTGGAGACTCCCACAGCATGATATAGCCAATGGGATAGCCCTTGAGCATAGAGTCAAACAACTCACGAACTTTATTGTCCCTCCAAACAAAAGGACGCTGAAGATCAGGCAGACCGATGCGGCCATTGCGTACATCTTTGACCAAATCCCCGACCTTACTGGGGATATTCTTAAACAGTTCTTTTCCCATCTGGATCCTCCGAAAAGCAACGCTATGGTTGCTGCATTTTCTCTATATAAGTCTACCATAAGTGGTGTCCGTTATAGTGGACACTTAGGATTTCAATTTGTATGTTCTATTGCGGTTGCCGCCTTCGGTAATAATGATTTCTTCTTTCACCATTTTTGTAAGCACTGCTCTGGCACGAGGACTGCTGATCTCCAACAGATCCGCAATCGTTTTACAATCCGCTTGAATCTCGCGGGTCAAGTATTCGATGACGGATTGTTTTTGTCTGCTGTAAATTGTGGAATTGCTTGCCTTTATCGCTTGCTTTTTATCGCTTGCCTTTTCAAAAACGAGCGATAAAATCGTTCTTTCCGGTTCAATCTGTTCTGTGACAGAGGGCATTGCCCACCCCTGCTCACGCCAGGCGCCAAAAATGAGGGGGATACCGCTGCCAGAGCGCTCACCGATATCGATCAGATTGAACATCTTCAGCATGGTCCCGTTGCGGGGGTCGGATACGCCGCCGCTTTTCGCTGCGTCGACCTCGATGCGGAAACCGCCGGGATTCGCCATGGTGATGGAATCACGCTTTTTGATGATGACCAGGCCTTGTCTGCCGTAATAATCGGCATGAACCAGGCAATTTGCCAATGCTTCCCGGAGTGCCTGATGCACAGGGGTATCATCCACTCTGGTGCCGCCATCCATTTTAAACGGCACCTTAATGTCCTGAATCAGCTTGTTATAGACGCGGAAATAGAAGTCGTACACATTGCCGCTCCAGTCGCCGGAGGAAGATATGATACGGTCAGTCCAACGGGTATCAGCGTCATACTGCTCCTGGTAATCCAGAAAGTAAGTGTTGAATTCACGCACAATGTCATACTCGTTGCCGAACATGAGAAGTCCTGCAGAGGTGGGATGCTTTTTCCCATCAGAGCCGATACCGACAGCACCCAGCTTCAGGAGGAAATCTTCATCCTCCAAGGCTTCCCACACATGGCCGGGGCGGGAGAGGCGCATTCTCTGGCGATAACTGCGGATGCTTTCTTTGTTGAACACCGTCAAGTCCATTTCGCTCAGAATGAGCATGTCTTGCGTTTTCACGGATGCGTCCCGCACCATGGCCTGATATTCCTCCTTGGTGCAGCGATAGTCGCCCTCACCGTTACGGCGGTATGTGCAGAGCGGATTTCCGTCCACATACACCGGTTTATAGGAGCGTTCCGCGCGGGGAACATTGATGACCACGATATGATTGCCGTCGACTTCCTGCACAAATACATCCTTGGAGGACAGCACATTCACGCTGGTCTTGTTGGGATTGTTGACGATGTCCCAGAACTCCTTGATGAGTCTGTCAGGGTCTGGCAGATCTACCGTGTGCAAGGATTTATCCGCCCATTCTTCCACGCCCAACAGGATAATGCCGCCGTGGGTATTGGCAAAAGCGGAATAGGTTTCCCAAATGCTCTTGGGAAGCCCGCCAAGGGCTTTCTTGGCCTCAATACGGTTATTCTCCCGATATTGCTCGATTTTGGAAAAGTCAATCATGGTTTTCCTCCTTTACGAGCTCTATGATATCGCAGAAGTCGCAATCCAGCACGGTACAGATTTTCATCAGGATTTCTGTACTGACATGCTGGTTCTTGCCCAGTTTGGCAAGGGCGGTCGTAGACATACCGGTAGCCAGACGCAGATCCTTCTTTTTCATATTTTTATCGATCAGGAGCTTCCACAGCTTGTTATAACAAATCGTCATTGTAACACCTCATCCCCGGAGTATACACTAATACAGGTTAATTTTAGCATAGAGGCGCCATTTTGTCTATCAAAAATCCATTTTTCAGATCTGTGTTTTCGATTTCAGAGAGAATATTTCGAATCATCTGGTCACGATGAAAAAGCCACGGAAGCGTTCCGATTCGCTCCCACGGCTATTTCATTGTTTATGCGGCTCAATTTTTGAGGTCAACCCATGATGCCGATTTTATTGCCGTTCTCGTACATATCCTCGGCGTACTCGACATGGTTGGGACCTTCGCTTTGTATCCAGCCAAAGCCGGGGACATAGACCATGTCGCCAGACGGAGGTTCAATGGTTGTTTTAGCTACGTGCGGTTCTGCAGCTTGCTCCGGGGCGAGACCATAAGACACTTCCGGGACAGGTTCTGGCTCCGGTGCGGACTGGACTGCGGGTGTTTCCGCAGGTGCTGACTTCGGTTCCGTGACGGCCTCCTGGGTCTGTTCCGGCTGTGGAATCGCAGTCTTTTCTTTCTCTGACGGAAGTGCCGTTTCGGCTTCTGTTTTGAGTTCCACAACGGCCGCTTCTGGGACGATCACGGCGGGTGTTTCCCCGACCGTTTCGGCCTGCGGCCACATGGCGGCGCACAGGGCCAGACAGGCGGTAATCGCCGCGGCGATGATGATACGCTTTTTCATTTTGTTTCCTCCTCTTTGGATGTAAAATGATTGAGTTCTGTGGGCAACTCACCTTTTGCGGAATAGCTATCAGAACTTCAGAAGACTATCCAGAATATTTGCCGCCTGCTGCAGTTCGCTCTGGGTGGCTTTATCAGGCATTTCCTCATCCTTTTTTGCTGTGCGGGGCAGATAGGGTTCATAGTTCTGCCGGGTGATCGTGGGGCGGTAGTGTCCAAGCATCTGCGCCAACTCCTTGGCATCCATGCCGTTCTTTAGAGCAAGGATGGCGCAGGTATGGCGGAGATCCGTGAATCGGATATGGTCGATGCCCGCTTCCCTGATGATCTCCTTGTGCATCCGGCGCACCATCTGCGGCGAGTAGGGTTTCAGTGTGGCCGGGTGCATAAACATGAGTGGGCTGCTGGGGTGCTTGCTGTGCTCCATGATGAGAAGGTCGACCACCTCCGGGGTCAGCCTTATTGACCTCGTCTGGCTACCGTACTCCACCAGCTCACGCCGTTCCACCGCACGTTTTTCCGCGATGGTCAGCGTCCTTTTTTTCATATCCAGGTCACTCCATTTCAGGGCGATGAGCTCGCCTTGGCGAATGCCTGTCGTCAGCGCCAACATGAACATGGGGAGGTAGCCCAATTGCTCGGCAGCGTCCAGATAGTCCTCCATCTCCAGAGGCGTCATGATATCTGCCTTCACCGTCGTGGATTTGCGGTAGTGGAACGACTTGGCAGGATTCTCTGTTATGAGGCCATCCCGGATGGCCTGGTCCAGACATTGCTGAAGCAGGCGGTGGATGTGCCGCATGGTTTCTTCGCCCAGACCGGAGCTGCCGGGTCGATGATTGCCGAAGCGCCGCCGCTCCTCCAAAAATTCTCCGACCATCTCCGATGTCAATTCAGAGAGCGGTATGTCACCCAAACCGGGGAGAATATGGTTTTTGAATACATAGTTGTGTGCTGCATAGGTGGTCGCCCTGCTTTGGTGCCTGTCGTAGGCTTCCTGCCAGAAGCTGATGTATTCTCGGAGCGTCATATTCCCACCTCCATGCACTGACGCTGTAAGTCTCGAAAGGCCACCCATGGGAGCCTGGCCTGTTTGAGTATTTTCTTGTGTAAATAGTAGAACTCGTGGAGCTTGTACGGCGCTTCGGTTTTGGGGTTACAGAACACATAGGGCGAGTTGGTTTCCGGCATCCGTGTCAAGAGATACGCCCCTTTCTCATTGAGCGTAAGCAGGCGTTGACCTCTGAGGATGTACTTGTAGCGGACATGAAAATCGGCCCACGACAAGGTGATCAGTTCACATTGCCGCAGGCCGCTTGAAAGTCCTGTATAGATGATGGGGAGTACGCCGAGCTGTTCTGCCGCGTTCAGGTAACGCTGGAGCTGCCCCAATCGCAGAGGGGCTGTTTTGTATTCCTCTGCCTTGGGCTCCCGGCAGAGCCGCACCGGGTTGTAGGGAATGAGTTGGTCCTGTGCCGCTTCATCCATACACCGGCGCAGGAGCAGGTGGACACACCAGACGCTTCTGGCGCCGAGTCCCTGGCTTCGCAGGCTGTTGTAGAAATCCGTTACCACCTGCTCCGTCAGGTCAGAGAGTGCTACACTCCCGATACCGGGGAGGATGTGGCTGTAAATCAGATTGCGGTACCCGCCCTCGGTGTTGCCGTTCCATTTGCGTCGGTTCGCGGTGAACCAGTAGTCGCACCATTGCCCGACCGTCAGCTTGTTTTCTCTCTGCATATCATCGCCTCCTTTTGGCAAACGAACAATATCACAGAAAGCAGGAAATAGCTACTAAAAAGAACAGAATATCCGCAGAACAAAGCTGTTCCAAATAATGCCGTTATCATTCGGAATAATACAGTTGATTTTATTCGGAATAGTGGTTATAATGTTCTTGACGAACTGCAATGGAGGTGTTCCAATATGACGATCAAAGAAGCAGCTGCCGCTTGGGGCATTACTGAACGGCGGGTCAATGAGCTTTGCAAAACCGGACGTATCTCCGGCGCATATAAGAAGGGCAGGCAGTGGTTTATCCCGGACGGTACTCAAAAGCCGATGGATAAGCGTGGCCGCCGAAGTGCTGTGAAGCCCGCAGTGTCATCCGCACGCAAGCCCTTGCCTATTGGTGTGTCTGATTACCGGGATGCCTGCAAGAACTACTACTATGTGGACAAGACCCTGATGATCAAGGAATTTCTGGATGAGCGCCCCAAGGTATCCCTGTTCACCCGTCCCAGACGTTTTGGCAAGACGCTGAACATGGACATGCTCCGCACATTCTTCGAAAAGACGACCGAGGACACATCCGTTTACTTCAGAGATAAGAAAATCTGGTCCTGCGGAGAATCCTATCTTGCCCACCATAGAAAGTACCCTGTGATCTTCCTGTCCTTCAAGGATGTTAAATACACCTCTTGGGAAGAAACCTATCAGACGCTCCAAAAGCTGATCGCGCAGGAATTCCGCCGTCACGATGAATTGGCCTCCAGTTCTGCGCTCAGTAATTACGAAAAAGAGGAATACTCCATTCTCGCAACAGAAGCTGCTGATGAAGTGGATTATCAAATGTCCCTGCGGACATTGACGCTGCTGCTTCATAAGCACCATGATGTTGCCCCCATCGTCATCATTGACGAATACGATACTCCCATCCAGCAGGGACATGTGAACGGTTTCTATGATACTGTCATTGGATTTATGCGCAATCTGTTCTCCGGTGGCCTGAAGGACAATCCGCATCTGAGCTATGGTTTCCTGACCGGCATCCTGCGTGTTGCAAAGGAGAGTATCTTCAGCGGCCTGAACAACCTGAAAATCAACTCCATCTTGGATGAACGTTATAGCGAGTATTTCGGTTTCACCTCGGACGAAGTGCGTGAAATGGCAGAATACTACAGCGCATCTGACAAGTATCAGGAGCTCTGCGATTGGTATGATGGGTACCGCTTCGGTAATACCGAGATTTTTAATCCTTGGTCTGTCATTGGGTACTTCAACAATAACTGCCGTCCCAAAGCATTCTGGCAGTCTACCGGAAGCAATGATATCATCCGTGAGGTGCTGACTTCCGCAACACCGGATATTATGGAGCGTCTGGAGCTGTTGATGAAGGGCGAGTCCTTTGTCACGCACATTGACACGGGTGTCATTTATCCGCAAATCCAGAATGATCCGTCCTCTGTTTACAGCTTTCTGCTTGTAGCTGGTTACTTGAAAGCCGTGAGCTGTGACCAGTCTTATGGCGAGGATTATATGTGTGAAGTGGCTCTGCCCAACAAAGAGATTTCTTTCGTCTACAGCAAGGAGATCCTCTCTCAGCTTGAGGATATTATTCCTCGTTCCGCTGCTATTGCTATTCAGGAAGCTATCTACAAGGCAGATATCGACTCACTGCAAAAAGCCTTGGAAAAGTTCCTGCTCCAAACAATAAGTTTCCACGATGCTGCCGACGAAACATTTTACCATGGTCTGATATTGGGTATGTGCGCTGTGATGGACAACAGCTATCGCATTACCTCCAATCGTGAAGCTGGTGATGGACGATTTGATATTCAGATGCTTCCTTTGAATAAGCGGCTTCCTGGTATTCTGATTGAATTAAAGGCAGGGAAAGACCGCTCTGAAACACAGCTTGAAGACCTTGCCAATGTTGCCTTGCAACAGATCAACGACCGTGCATACAGCGTTGATTTGCAGGCAATGAATGTTACGTCAATTATAAAAATCGGCATTGCATTCTCTGGCAAAAGAACACGCATTGCTGCCGAAAGACAAAACATCGAATAAGCATCTTCGCTCAGCAGGCTGGCTATCATCCAAGTCAGCCTGCTGTTTCTTTGTCATCGCGCTTATTTCATTGTTTATGCGACGCAATTTCTGAGCTGTTTTCTGCGGCATAAAACACCCGCTGTTGGAAGTAAACCCGGTCGGAAGCACTTTTAATATACAGAATTCAATCCCACACAAATCCCAAAAGGCGAAAGCGGTGGCTGAAATAAACAGGCCAATAGAGTTCCAAAGAGGAACCGCAGGAGTGCCGGAAAGCGCCAAAGAGAGCGCAACAGGGCTTCTTGAAGGTTCAGGCATAGGTTTGGGTTGTCGAGGTTGGGTGTTCAAGTCACCTCACTCGGACCAAAAGAGATAGACAAGTCTAGAAGCTTGTTTATCTCTTTTTATCTCGCAAGCAATAAAGTATTATGTATTTGAAAGCAATTTCAACTTAAATTTGTGCCATTTTTATGCTTAACTCAAGGAGTAGGGTAACTTACTAATGTGTGGGGTTTACTTTTGCAATTCTGCTAATATTTGCGTCTGATATTGAAATTTAGCCTCCAACAGATTATAATTAAAAAAGAAATAAGTACTTTAAAATATACAAATTCAAAAACGCAAACATTAGATGATTTGCGATTTAGAGGTAAGGATGAGATTAAATAAGGTACAAAGAGCGGCTTATGAATTGATTCAAGCAGATGCAAGATTCCTATATACGCTTGTCGACATGAGTCAAAACGCAAGCAATATTAGTAGCAACTATATAATGATGTGCCAACCGTACATTGGAATCTTTGCAGACGGTGCAGAGCAGTGGTGCAAAAAGTTAGGACTAAAAGCACCGTTATTTAATGAACAAGAGAAAAACTATTACGATGCATTAAGGCAAAGTCATAAACTTCTTGAGAAAACATATTCTGAGTATGCCAATCTATTGATGAGTAAACTTGCTGAAAGTGATCAGTACTTTTATAGCATTCGAAGTCTGCGCGAAAAGGTATTTGGATACTATAATGTAGGAACTGATCTTTTTAATGGAGAATACTGTGGGAATACAATTCTTGGTGCTGCTTATATACCAATGCCGCTTTTAAGTAATCAGAATGTTAGCATAATGATAAAAGATCTAAGTGTTATAGTAGGTGAACTCGCAGGCTTTTTCGGGTGTAAGGCGTTTGCCCCATATTTATATGATGATAAGGGGAACACTGTAGAATGCAAGGATTTTCATTTTTTTAATAATTGTCCTCTAAAAGAAAAAAACGAGTTAGGCGTGGTTCTGTTTTCGATATTATGCATTATTAATTATGCTACAGTATTTATTGAAAATTTTTTCTTAGAAGAGATTCCCCAGAAATTTAAATTTGCATATCTGCAATACTATTATTTGTGTGACTTTGTAAACGAACTGAGGCTTACTAAAGGAACTAATTATTCGATTGATGATGCTCTGCAAAACAGAGAACTGCGAAACTGTCTTGCTCATTATGGATTAGGACAGTATTTAGAGGAGAAAGACATCATAGAAACAGATATATTGAAAGGCCTTACTGTTAAAGCGTTTAATTTAGATTACTTTGAAACTAAGCGGCAATTGTTTAAACATCTTCTTAATTTACGAGATCAAATTCAAACGAACATATTGGCGTAGATTTGTAGAAATGATTCCATTGAAGAAAAACGCTTGTTCAAATCAAGACAGCGAAAACGCAAAAACATCTCTATTGTCTTGTATTCACAAAACCCCTCTGAAACCGTTGATTTCAGAGGGATTTTTCTTATTCTTTGTCTATTGCGGTGCAGGATTTGAGCTGCCTTACGCTTTCAGCTTATACAGTCGATTCCCTTGGCCTGCCTCCACGACGACGATACCTTCATCGGCAAGCTGCTGTAAGAGGGATTCAGTGCGGCTCAAGCTGGTGCCCAGGGATTTGGAGAGTGCAAACAGGTCGCTGGTGGGGTGGTCTGTGAGATAGTCGATCAGCAGTTGGCGCTGGGATAATGCGCTCAGGGGGACTTGCTTTCCGGCGGTTGCGTTTTCTGCGCCGCTGTGGCCTGTCATATACAGCGTAAGCGAGACGCGATCCGGCGAGCAACTCTCCGAGAAAACCGGCTCCGGCCAGTTTTCGGATTTCCAAATGCGGTACAGATTGGGGATGCCGCCGCCGGTGTATTCGCCTACATCCACGAAGCGGAACATCCGGGCCATTGCGGCGTTTCGCGGGTCGGACACGCCGCCGCTTTTGGCAGTGTCAAGAGGCACACGGAAGCTGCCAGGGTTGGAGAGGGTGATTTTTTGATAGCCCTTGCTGACGATGATGCCGCCGCTGCCATGATAATCCGCATTAACAAGGCAATTGGCCAGCACTTCACGCAGAGCTTGACGGGCGGGCTTTTTCGCGTTCTGTTGCAGTTTTTTATAAGCCCAGTAGTAGAATTCATAGACATTGCCGCTCCAAGGGGCTTCTTCCCAGTTGCCTTTCGTATCAAGCTGCTCACGGTAGGTTATGGCATAATTAGGGTATTCGCAGAGAATGTCTTGGTGATTGCCAAACATCAGCAGCCCGGCGAAAGTCGGGTGCAGTAAGCCGCCGTCATCGCCTATGGCATCAATTTTTTGTAGGAATGCTGTGTCGTCCAAGCTCTCCCACATGTGTTTGGGGCGGTACAGCTTCATCCTCTGCCGGAAGCTGCGCACACTCTCGGAGTTGAGGGCTTCAAGTCCCATGCTGCGCACTAAGTGCATATCCGGCGACCGGACAGCCGCATCCCGCACCATGGCCTGATACTCCTCGTATGTACAGCGGTAATCACCCTCGCCGCTTCGGCGATAGGTGTTGCGGGTGTCATTGTCAACATACACGGGCTTGTAGGCCCGATCCGCACGGGGGACTTTGATAACGACGATGTGATCGCCGCCAACCTCTTCCACATACACATCCTTCTCGGCCAAAATGTTGACGCTGACCTTCAAGGGATCATTGATGATGTGCCAAAATTCACGGATCAAGCCGTCGGGATCGGACAGATCTACGGAATCGAAGGTCTTGTCCGCTGTCTCGATAACGCCCAGCAGGATGATGCCGCCCAGCGTGTTAGCGAAGGCGGAGTAGGTCTCCCAAATGCTCTTGGGCAGACCGCCCAGGGCCTTTTTGGCCTCTATGCGGTTGTTCTCCTGGTATTGCTCCAGGCGACTGAAATCAAGCATGGCGTCACCTCCTATGGGGGTATTTTAGCATATTGGGGGCGGGATGGCAATGCGAAGCGGAGTATCATCTTATCGCTATAGGATGAAATGAGCTGCTCTACAAGAAGTAATTTTTAGGGGTTGTTTTGGGGCGATTAAACAGATAGCCTACGCTTAAATTCCTGTTCGCATAGGTGCATTCTTGTGGAAAATTCGGCATAGTTCGGGACATTCATGGGGATTCTCAGGCCGCACTTGGTAACGCTGATGTCATTGCGTGGAGCGACATTTTTTTCGTAGGTTGAGCCACAATTCATCCATAATTTCGAATCGTCAAAGCATTCTGCCTCGGGGTAGATATAGTACCCGGTCTTGGCATCAAAACGGAACATATAGGCAAGCAGTTGTAAATAGTCCCGGTTGCTAATGTTGTCAAGGGGCTTATACTTGGCGTCGGCAATGATCCGTGGTTGGCTATTTCGGCTGATGAAGTCAGGATAGATAAGCCCGACATTTCCCTCGAACAGTCGCTGCGCACCTTTACCGCCTTTATTCATTGGGTGATAGAAGGCATCTCCGATAAGTGAGTGGATATACTCCTCCCACAGCCATGCGCCGTCAAACAGGATGCCGTATATCTGCCTGGACCCTGTACCGATTTGGTGCTTTTGGTGCCGAAGGATCAAGAGACACAGCCTTTGCAAGGCAAGATATTCCCGAAAATAGGCATGGCGGATGGGGTTCTTTTTGTTTTGCTCAATGATTTTTTGCCGGTCATAGGGTGCATATTTGGGAGTGGCTTCTATTACCAGCTTTACCTCGTCCTTAACTTTGACAAGCAGGTTATTTCCGTAAGACTTTCTTTTGATAAACTCTATGGTATGCCGCACCAATTCCATTAGATGGTTGTCATAGGAAAACTCACGCTGATTGTAGGCAATATTCCCTATAAACGGAGTGTTCTTCGCTATATGCCTTGCGACATCAATGGTGCCTTTTACATTCCCATCGTTGCACTTGTGGCGAATATATTTTTTGAACAGGCCCTTCCGCATAGCTGACTTGAGGTAATACGGAAACAGAAACAGCAGGAAGTTGAACAACCGATTGTCTCGATCGGCGTCAGTTTCCAAATCCACAATGTTGGGGAAATCCAAAACCTTGTTCAAAAGATACTGAAAAAAGTGATCCTTGCCTTCTCCGCAAAAGCGGGACTCGATGATAAGCCGTTCGTCACCGCAGCCGAGAAAACCCATTACATTGCCGGAGTAATAGGTGTCGTTGACACTTTGAAGGATCATCTGCTCTTGTGCAATATCCTCTGCATCTTTTACGAGCTCGGGGAAGACGAATACGCCCTCATGCTCAAGCTGCTCCAATGTTTTATCGGCGATCTTGTCTGTCAGATTTCTAATATGAGAAAAGGCGTCCTTTTTTTGCTGCGAGTTATCCTTGATTTTGAGCAGCTTCATTCGCATCACCTCTGGAATGCTTCTGGTAGCCGTATGCCTGCGCAAAACGATCCATGATCCCGGCCTCGTCGTACATTCCTTGAATATACTCCTGTAGGAGCGGTTGCAGATAATCAGTCCAAAGCTGGTCAAAACCAAGCGTTTTCAGCTTTAGGAAGTAAGCTGCGCCGATTTGGTAATTCTCGTTCAAATCCTCAACCTCTACGATTGCCTTATTGAGCGCAGTCATTCTTCGGATTGCCTCTGCCTGCAGTTCCTCGTTTTCCAACGATGCAAGCATCTCCAGGCACTCGTCTGCCTTGAGCTCCACAAAGCGGAAACGGCGGCGCATGGCAAAATCAAAGCTGTCCACAGAACGGTCGATGTCGTTCATGGTGCCGATGATATAGACATTTTCGGGGATATAGAACTTTTCGTTAGGGTCAGCGTGCAGATTAGAATACTGCGTGGAGATTTCTCCGACTTTGCCGCGATAACCGGGATCTATCGAAAAGAACAGCTCACCGAAAATCTTTGAGATCTCGCCGCGGTTGATCTCATCGATGATAAATACATATTTTTTCAGTTCCTCTTGTTTTGCCTTTGCTTTTGAGGCTGTACTTTTCTTCGATTTGATGGCCTGATAGAGGGCGAAGTCATAGGAGTACCCTTGTGTGGCGTATGTCTTTCTGAAAAAGGTTGTAATGTCTTTTATCTTCTCAAACTTCTGCCCGGACTCCAACATTTTTCTAACCTCATCCAGATTTAGAGTAAGTCTGTTGGCCATTGCATTTCCGGGAATGGAAATATTGATATGCCTGTCATCCACGCTTGTGACGGTAAATTCACTGCCGTTGATCGTCCTAAAAGTGTCAACGCCAAATTCAACGCCGGAGAAAAACTCCTCCATAGCTTCTTGCGCCGTGACTTCTTTTTCTACCACCTCTACCGATTTTTGCGAGTCTTCATAGTTCTTCCTGGCGCGGGCAACAAATTTCTTGAAAATGCCATCTTGCAATTCAAAGCCCATTGTCCCATCGTCATTGATTTTCGGCCGCAGCCCTTCCACAAAATCAGAGTAGTCATAACTCGGATGGAATTGGACAAACTCCACCTGCTTTTTCTGCTCTTCAGAAAGGAGTGCGCAGTCGTCAAAGTACCCATTGCTGATAATATCCGCAGCAATTTTCTTGGCGAGATAGGACTTGCCGGTACCGGGTGCTCCTCTGAAAATCAGGTTTTTGGATTCAATCAGTATGGAGGAAAAGGGGATTTGATATTCCTCGGGCGGCTGAACAGGTGGTTCTGTGTTTGAAGACACAATCTCGTTTTCGTCCTTTTCGCGGTATATCAGGACAAATTGGTCTCCCGGATCGCCAAAACGCTTCAAGCATTCTTGAACGAAAATGAGTGTAGAAAAAGTGCTCCAGCTATAAATAACAAACATGCGGCCGTTATCATAGGTGTAATCCATGTGTTCAAAGGTGTTGCGATGCTTTTTGAATTCTTCTACACTTGTATAAATGCCGCAGATCAACTCCCGATTGCGGCCATACTTGCACACAGGAAAACATTCCTTTGCCTCAACAGACAGGTCGGCAAGTTGCCTTTCAAATATCTGACAGGCAAGGCGCGGCAGGGTCAAGTTGGAATTTTTCCTTTCGCCCTTATTGTAGAACCTCTTGACTATATCTCCGTTTGCCTTTTTGAAATAGACATCCAGCGGTTTATAGTTTTCGCCAGAACTTAGATCGTCCATTGTAAAGCGTTCATCCGTAGACACCACGCTCTCAGCTGTGATCGTGAGCACATATTTTTTCTGCTTTGCCTCAATGGTAAAGCCTAGATGTGATAGATAATTCTTCGCTTCTGTGGAATTAAAGTCCTCGGTGGAAATATCTACACCGTTTGCTTGCCCAGCAACGGCCACCACATATTTTGGAGGATACTTATTACCGTCCTCAGATACGAGCATATATTTTGTGCTCACATTCTGTTCGGGAACTCCGTTCTCGTCAATAAATTTCAGGGCATTGAGAATATCCTGCCTTTTCAGCTTTGGTATTGCCATGCTGCACCTCCGACATCTTAAATCTCTGTAGAGATCACGATAGAGCTTTTTGGGGGATATGCGAAGAAATTGGGGTGATTCGCAAAAATGCGATTGTATATTTTTACAAAACAATACTAGCATTTCTTTTGCTAAAAATCAAGAACCTATGCGGCGCACAGGGGCGCAGCCAATGGTTTGCGACACCTTTTGGCGATATGAGATACTAACCCGGGGTCCGTTTTCTCGGCACCCGGGTTAGTGACTCGGTTATTTTATCTTCTTTTCCCGCTTGCCCTTCTTCTCCTCCGGTGGGCTTCCGTCACCTTTGCCCTCGTCCATCAGCCGCTGCGCTTCTGCGATCTCCGCTTTCATCTCCACAATCAGTACCTTCAGCTTCTCCTCGCACTCCTCGCGGGTGTGCGCGTAGACATTGCGGGCGTGTTTCTTGCCATCGGGCCATTTGGGAGAATAGCGTCCTTCAAAGAGGTGGTCGTTGATCTCACTGACGCAGCCGGTGCCGGATCTGCGCTTGCGGCCTATGTAGGGCTTGAAGTCGGTCATTCTCGGCTTTTCTGCCTGGGCCGGGGCAGTTTCCTGCCCCGGCTCTGAAGCGTCCTCCTGTGGCGCTGCCTTGCCGATGCCGCGGTCAATATTTTCGGCGGCTGCCCGCTGCATATCGTCGGTGATGTGGGTGTAGATGTCCAGTGTGGTGGCCGCCGACACATGCCCCAGCATGGCGGAAAGAGTCTTGACATCCATGCCGCTCTCCAGCGCCAGCGTTGCGAAGGTGTGCCGCAGATCATGAAAGCGCACCCTCTCACAGCCCGCGTGATCCAACAGCCGGTGCAGCCGCTGGCGCACCACCGAGGGCAGCAGAGGAGAGTCCTCCTTCTTGGGGGACGGAAACAGCCATCTGGAGGGGTTTCTATTTCTGTACTCTCTGAACACCTCCAGCACTTTGGGCGGCAGGAGCAGGGTGCGTACCGCCGCCTTTGTTTTCGGCTCGGTGACCACCACCTCCGAGCCTATGACCACCGCCTGCTTGCTGATTCGCAGTTCGCCCGTGGTCAAATTCAGGTCCTCCCATTGCAGGGCCGTCAGCTCTCCCAACCGCAGTCCTGTGGCAAATTCCAGCAGGAACAACTCGTAGTACTTTTCCTCCTTCGCCTGGATCAGCAGCTTCTGCATGGACTCCCGCGAGAGGAGATTCATTTCCCCTTTTCGGGCGGGCGGCAGCTTGCAGCCGGACGCCGGGTTCCGTGGAATCAGGTTTCCCGATACCGCCTTTTCCAGTGCCCGCCAACACAGGCTGTGGATGTTGCGGAGCTGGGAGTCCGCCAGCCCCGTTTCACCGTCCGATTGGTCCGCACGCCCCTCTGTTTTCAGCCAGGCGAAGAACCGCTGCATATCCTTCGCGGTCAGCCTGTTCAGCGGGATATGACCCAGCCCCGGTCTGATGTACAGCCGGAGGTAGCCTTCGTAGATCCGCCGTGTGCCGGGACGGGCGGCGGGTCTGCTGTACGTCTCATACCAGTGCTCCATCCAGTCCCCGAATGGCATATCCGCCTTGATCCTCGGCGGCGCGGGCGGCGCGAGGGCGTCCTTCAGCGTTTTCAGCTTCTCTCCGAAAATATCGGTCAAAAATTCATCTACGATCTCTGCCGCCCTCTTTTGCATATCGCCGGTGGTGTGGGTGTAGGTGTCCAGCGTGAAGGCCGCCCGGGTATGACCCAGGATGCCTGAGAGCGTTTTCACATCCACGCCAGAGGTCAGGGCATAGCATTATATGATAAAGCGATAAATCGGTCAAGTGAAAATTCGGGGCCGTGTGGAATTTCATCAGTTTAAACAGTTTTCCACTGCTTTTTTCTGCTGTTTTGCGAATTGCAGTCCCCACAAAAAGATGCTATCCTTTAAGTACAAAAAGAAAGGGTGAGACCAATGTACAGTGAGGATACCCCCGAGCCATGGCGGCGCGGGGAAGACGGCTGCAAGGGATCTGAGAAAAACACTCCAATGTTCCCCGCATCATGAGAACCGCGCAACGGTGCATTGCATAGCAGAGAGCACCCCAGCACAGGAAAGATCTTGTATGCCGTGACTCCGCAGAAAGAGAGGTAGTCAATGATGTTAGATATTAAGAACCATGGATGACCCTTGGCCGTGAAACGCAGGAGATCGGCCAAGGGTCATCGTTGTTTTTGATAAGCGTTATGTGCAGCGGCTTTCGAGCCGCCGTTTTTTTGCCCTAAGCTGGATGCGCTTTGCGTTGTCAATTGGCGCGCCCCTGCTCAGTCATTCCCCTTGCCGGTGGAGCGGAGCATCACATCGTGATAGCCGCCCTCGACGATGCTGGTGGCGGAGACGAGCGTGAGCTTCGCGTTCTTCTGAAGATCGGGGATCGTGGTCACGCCGCAGTTGCACATGGTGGATTTGACCTTATAAAGGCTACGCGCGACATTATCCTGCAAAGAGCCTGCGTAGGTGACATAGGAATCCACGCCCTCCTCAAAGGCAAGACCCGTCTTGCCGCCGAGGTCGTAGCGCTGCCAGTTGCGCGCGCGGTTCGAGCCCTCGCCCCAGTATTCCTTGACATACACGCCGTTGACAAGGAGCTTATTCGTGGGCGATTCGTCAAAGCGGGCGAAGTAGCGGCCGAGCATCAGAAAGTCCGCGCCCATGGCGAGGGCGAGCGTCATGTGATAGTCGTGGACGATGCCGCCGTCGGAGCAGATGGGAACATAGACGCCCGTTTCGCGGAAATATTCGTCGCGCGCGGCGGAGACCTCGATGAGAGAGGTCGCCTGACCGCGGCCGATGCCCTTGGTCTCGCGCGTGATGCAGATGGAACCGCCGCCGATGCCGACCTTGACAAAGTCTGCGCCGCACTCGGCGAGGAAGCGGAAGCCGTCGCGGTCGACCACATTGCCCGCGCCGATCTTCACGGTATTGCCGTAGTTCTCACGCACGAAGTCAATGACCTTCTTCTGCCAGACAGAGTAGCCCTCGGACGAGTCAATGCAGAGAATATCCGCGCCCGCCTCAACGAGCGCGGGGATGCGCTTGTGGTAGTCGCGGGAGTTGATGCCCGCGCCGACCAGATAGCGCTTCTGCGCGTCCTGGAGGGCGAGGGGGTGCTCCTTGTGCTCGGCGTAGTCCTTGCGGAAAACGAAGTAGCGCAGGCAGTCGTTCTCATCCACAATGGGCAGGGCGTTGAGCTTGTGCTCCCAAATGATGTCGTTGGCCTTCTTGAGCGTGGTGGAGGAGGGAGCAGTGATGAGCTTTTCGCGCGTCGTCATAAAATCGCGCACCTTGATGTCTGTGCTCATGCGGCTGACGCGGTAGTCACGGCTCGTGACGATGCCGAGGAGTTTCCCGTTGGGCATGGCGTCCTCAGTGATGGCGACGGTGGAGAAGCCGTTTTTCTCCTTGAGCGCGAGCACATCGGCCAGCGTGTGCTCAGGCGTGAGATTCGAGGCGCTGACGACGAAGCCCGCCTTGCTGTTCTTCACGCGGCGCACCATCTCCGCCTCGCTTTCGATGGACTGCGAGCCGAAGATGAACGAAAGCCCGCCCTCCTTGGCAAGCGCGACGGCGAGCGTGTCGTTCGACACCGACTGCATGATCGCCGAGACCATCGGGATATTCAGGCTGATGGGGCAGTCCTCCTGCCCCTTGCGGTATTTGACCAGCGGCGTTTTGAGCGAAACGCGGTCAGGCACGCACTCCTCCGAGGTGTAGCCCGGTACGAGCAGGTACTCGCTGAAGGTATGAGACGGATCGGGATAGTAATAGGCCATGACTTGCCCTCCTATTTTTTGAAGTAACGCACCGCCGAGGCGAACAGGTGCATATCGTAAGTCCCCGGCACGTTTCGGTAAAGCGCGGGGCCGATGCGCTCGCTGTGCCCCATTTTGCCAAACACCCGCCCGTCGGGGGAGGTGATGCCCTCGATGGCGCAGACGGAGCCGTTGGGATTGAAAGCAGTATCCATTGTAGCATATCCGTCAAGGCCTGCATACTGCGTGGCAATCTGGCCGTTTGCGGCAAGCTGTTCGATCAGCTCCTGCGAGGCGAGAAAACGCCCCTCGCCGTGCGAAATGGGAACGGTGTAAATATCTCCCACCTCTGTTCCCGCAAGCCACGGAGATCGCGTCGAGCACACGCGCGTGCGCACGAGCTTGGACTGGTGGCGGCCGATGACATTGTAGGTGAGTGTCGGGAAGGACTCGTCGGTATCCATGATCCTTCCGTAGGGCACGAGGCCGAGCTTGATGAGCGCCTGGAAGCCGTTGCAGATACCGAGCATCAAGCCGTCGCGCTGCTCGAGCAGCGCCGTCACCTGCTCGCGGACGGCGGCGTTGCGGAAAAACGCGGTGATGAGCTTGGCGCTGCCGTCCGGCTCGTCGCCGCCGGAGAAGCCGCCGGGAATGACGATCATCTGTGCGGTCCTGACGGCAGCGGCAAAGCGCTCGACGCTGTCTGCGACATCGGCGCTCGTGAGGTTGCGGACGATGAATTGCTCGGCGTCCGCGCCTGCCTCCGAAAGCGCGCGCTGCGTGTCGTACTCGCAGTTCGTGCCGGGGAAAACGGGGATGAGCGCCTTCGGACGCACCTGCTTGACGGCGGGGGCGACGCGCGTCTTCGTTTCATGGGAAAAGCTCTCGACCGTGCCGCTGTCCCGCGTCTTTGTCGGGTAGACGGCTTCGAGCACGGCGTCGTTCAGCGCGGCAAGCTCTTCGATGGAGGCACTGTCCGCGCCGAGGGCAATGGCCTTTTCCGCTGTGGTGACGCCGATGCGCACGGCGTCGGAGACTTCATCGCTCAGCTCGGCGACAATCGCGCCTGGCATGGGGGCGAACCAGTCAAGCACCGTATTTTCCGCGGCGAAGCCGATCTCGTTGCCGAAGGACATCTTCATCACCGCCTCGGCAAGGCCGTTTTCGACCGCCCACGCACTCACGACCTTGCCCGCGCGCGCAAGCGCGGTGAAACGCTCCCACGCGGCGGTCTGCTGCTCGGGCGTTTTGCCTGCGAAGAGGTAGACGCCGTGGCCCACCGCCTTCAGGTCGGTCGTCAGCAGCTCGCCTTCGAGCAGCGGCGCGATGGCGAAGGAGATGAGCGTCGGCGGCACATCGCGGTCAAGAAAGCTGCCGGACATGGAGTCCTTGCCGCCGATGGCGGCGGCGCTCAGCTCCAACTGCGCGTCCAGCGCGCCGAGCAGCGCCGCGAAGGGCTTGCCCCAACGCGCGGGCTCATTGCGGAGCTTTTCAAAAAATTCTTGCAGGGAAAGATATGCCTTATGATAGTCTGCGCCTGCGGCGACGAGCTTGGCGACCGAGGTATAGACCGCGTCGTGCGCACCGCGATAGGGGTCGGCGCTCAGCGCGTCGGGGTCGCAGCCCCAGGCCATCACGCTGCCCTGCGCGGTCTTCTCGCCGGGGAGGACGGGCAGGAGCGCCGCCATCGCCTGCGCGGGGCTGCGCTGCGTCCTGCCGCCAAAGGGCATGAGGAGCGTCCCCGCGCCGACGGTGGAGTCGAAGCGCTCGACAAGGCCGCGGCGGGACGCGCTCTTGAGGCTGCCCGCCATGCCGCGCAGCGTTTGAGCTGCGGCGGGAGCGGCACATTCCCTCGCGGGGACGGCGACGGAGGCGTGCTTCGTCGCGCCGTTGGTGTCGAGGAAGGCGCGGGAGAGGTCGGCGATCGTCTGTCCGCGCCAGCGCATGACCATGCGGGGGCTTTCGGTCACGACCGCCACGCGGTAGGCCTCTAAGTTTTCCGCCGCGGCAGCGGCGATGAATTTCGCCTCGTTCTCCGGTGCGACGACAACCGCCATGCGCTCCTGCGATTCGGAGATCGCAAGTTCCGTGCCGTCGAGGCCCTCGTACTTCCTGCGCACGGCGTCGAGGTCGATGATGAGTCCGTCCGCCAGCTCGCCGACCGCGACGGACACGCCGCCCGCGCCGAAGTCGTTGCAGCGCTTGATGAGGCGCGTGACCGCGCCGTCGCGGAACAGACGCTGGATCTTGCGCTCCTCGGGCGCATTGCCCTTTTGCACCTCGCTCGCCATCGTGGAAAGCGATTTCATATCGTGGCTCTTGGAGGAGCCGGTCGCGCCGCCGATGCCGTCGCGCCCCGTGCGCCCGCCGACCAGGATGACCACATCACCCGGCGCGGGACGCTCGCGCACAACGTTGTCCGCGGGCGCGGCGGCGACGACTGCGCCGCACTCAAGGCGCTTGGCGACATAGCCCTCGTGGTACAGCTCCGCGATATGGCCGGTAGCAAGGCCGATCTGGTTGCCGTAGGAGGAATAGCCCGCCGCGGCGGTCTGCGCGAGCTTGCGCTGCGGGAGCTTGCCTGAAAGCGTTTCGGCAAGCTCCTTTCTCGGGTCACCGCCGCCCGTCACACGCATTGCCTGATGGACATAGGCACGGCCGGAGAGCGGGTCGCGGATGCAGCCGCCGATGCAGGTGGCCGCGCCGCCGAAGGGCTCGATCTCGGTGGGGTGGTTATGCGTTTCGTTTTTGAACATCAAAAGCCAGTCCTGCTCCTTGCCGTTCACCACGGCGGGCACATGAATGGAGCAGGCGTTGATCTCCTCGCTCTCGTCGAGCTCGGGGAGCAGCCCGCGGGCTTTGAGCGTCTTTGTGCCGATGGTCGCAATATCCATGAGCGTCTGCGGGCGCTTGGCAGCCCTCTCCGCGCCGTAGACCTCCTCGCGCGCAGCAAGATAGCGCGCATAGGCGCCCTTGACGGCGTCATCGTCGATGCGGATCTCGTCAAGGTGCGTGGAGAAGGTCGTGTGGCGGCAGTGGTCGGACCAGTAGGTGTCGACCACGCGCAGCTCGGTCACGGTGGGGTCGCGGCGCTCGGTCTCGCGGAAATAGTCTTGCAGCGCCTTGAGGTCGGCAATATCCATGGCAAGCCCCATGGAGGAGAGCAGTGCGGAGAGCGCGGCCTCGTCCATGGCGGTGAAGCCCTCGACGGACGAAACGCACTTCGGCTCGGCAAGCTCCTCGGCGAGCGTTTCGGGCTTTGCAAGGCTCGCCTCGCGGCTTTCGACGGGGTTGATGACATAACGCTTGACCGCCTCGACATCGGCATCCGTCAGCGTCCCATAGAGCGCGTAGACCTTCGCCGTGCGGATGCGCGGGCGCTCGCCTTGGCTCAGAAGCTGGATGCACTGCGACGCGCTGTCCGCGCGCTGGTCGAACTGACCGGGCAGGGGCTCGACGGCAAAGACCGCGCAGGCGTCCTGCGTGTCCGCCGCGTCGGACACAAGGTCCAGCGGCGGCTCGGAAAACACGCTCCTGCAGGCATTTTCAAAGAGAGGGGCCTCGATCCCCTCTACATCATAGCGGTTCCAGATACGCGCGGCGCGCAGGCCCTGCACGCCGAGAAAATCGCGGCAGTCCGTCAGCAGCGCCTCGCACTCGGGCGCGAGACCTTGCCGCTTTTCCACGTAGGTCCGAAATACCATTTTATCCTCTCTCCTCCCGCGCCGCGAGCGCGGCGCTGCCGATGTCGCCGCGGCAGTATTTGTTGGCAAAATCTACGCCCTCCGCCAGATGGTACGCGTCCTCGACGGCGGCCCTCAGCGTGGGGGCGACGGCGGTGACGCCGAGCACGCGTCCGCCCGCGGTCAGGAGCGTATCGCTGTCCTTTTTCGCGCCCGCGACATAGCAGTGCGCGGCGGCCTCTTCGCTCATTGTGATGGGGAAGCCGCTCTCATACTTTTGAGGGTAGCCCTCGGACGCGAGCACGACACAGCAGGCAGAATCAGTCGAAAATTCCACGCTCACATCCGCGAGCGTACCGTTCGTCGTCGCCTGCATGACGGTGAGCAGGTCGCTTTTGAGCAGCGGCAGCACCGCCTGCGTTTCGGGGTCGCCGAAGCGGCAGTTGTACTCCACGACCTTCGGGCCGCTCTTGGTGAGCATCAGCCCGAAATAGAGGCAGCCGCGGAAGGGGCGGCCCTCGGCGCGCATCGCGCGGATCGTCGGCAGGAAAATATTCTCCATGCACTCCGCCGCAATTTCCTTTGTATAGTACGCGTTCGGCGCGACCGCGCCCATGCCGCCGGTATTGGGGCCTTTGTCACCGTCGAGCGCGCGCTTGTGGTCCATGGAGGAGACCATCGGCACGAGCGTTTCGCCGTCGGTGAAGCTCAGCACCGAGACTTCGGGACCCTCCATATATTCCTCGATGACGACGCGCGCGCCGCTCTGACCGAAGGTCTTATCCTCGATCATCGCGCGCACGGCGGCCTTCGCCTCCTCAACTGTCTGCGCGACAACGACGCCCTTGCCGAGCGCGAGGCCGTCCGCCTTGACGACGATGGGCGCACCCTCGGCGTCGATGTAGGCACAGGCGGAGGGCGCGTCGGTAAAGACGCGGTATTTTGCGGTGGGAATGTTGTATTTTTGCATCAAGTCCTTTGCAAACGCCTTGCTCGCCTCGATGACGGCGGCCTTTTTGTCAGGGCCGAAGCAGGGGATGCCCGCCTCGCTCAGCGCGTCGACCGCGCCGAGGGCGAGGGGGTCATCGGGCGCGACGACGGCATAATCAATGCCGTGCGCCTTGGCAAATTCGACCTGCGCGGGGATGTCCTTCGCGCCGATCTCACTGACGCAGACCGCGTCGGCGGCGATGCCGCCGTTGCCGGGCAGACAGTAAATTTTCTCGACCGCGGGGTTTTCCTTCAGCTTTTTAATGATGGCGTGTTCGCGGCCGCCGCCGCCGATGACCATGAGCTTCATGGAGAAATTCCTCCTTGCTTAATGATGGAACAGGCGCATACCCGTGAACGCCATAGTGATGCCGTATCTGTTTGCCGTCTCGATGACATTGTCGTCGCGGATCGAGCCGCCCGGCTCGACGATGTAGGAAGCGCCGCTCTTGCGCGCGCGCTCGACATTGTCGCCGAAGGGGAAAAAGGCGTCCGAGCCGACGGTCACGCCGCGCTGCTGCGCGAGCCAAGCGCGCTTTTCCTCGCCCGTGAGCGCCTCGGGGCGCTCCTGAAAGACGCGCTGCCACGCGCCGTCGGCAAGCACATCGTCGCACTCGTCGGAGAGGTAGACATCGATAGCGTTGTCGCGGTCGGGACGGCGGATGTCGTCCACGAACGAGAGGGCGAGCACCTTCGGATGGCGGCGGAGATACCAGTTGTCCGCCTTCTGTCCCGCAAGTCGGGTGCAGTGGATGCGGCTTTGCTGGCCCGCGCCCACGCCGATGGCTTGACCGTCTTTCACATAGCAGACGGAGTTGGACTGGGTGTATTTGAGCGTGATGAGGGCAAGGAGCATATCGCGCTTTGCGCCCTCGGGCAGGTCTTTATTTTCGGTGACGATGTTCGTGAGCAGGCTCTCATCGATTTTGCAGTCGTTGTGCCCCTGCTCAAAGGTGATGCCGAAAACATCCTTCTGCTCCAGCGGCGCGGGAGTGTAGGCGGGGTCGATCTGCACGATGTTGTATTTGCCGCCCTTTTTCGTCTTTAAGATGGCAAGCGCCTCGTCGCTGTAAGCAGGGGCGATGATGCCGTCGGAAACCTCGTTTTTCAGATACTCGGCGGTGGCGGCGTCGCACTCGTCGGAGAGTGCCGCCCAGTCGCCGTAGGAGCAGAGGCGATCCGCGCCGCGGGCGCGGATGTAGGCACAGGCGATGGGGGAGAGCGCCGTGCCGGGCGCGACGAAATAGACCCTTTTGTCCACCTCGTCGAGCGGCAGGCCGAGCGCCGCGCCCGCGGGGGAGACATGCTTGAAGCTCGCCGCGGCGGGAAGGCCCGTCGCCTCTTTCAATTCGCGCACGAGCTGCCACGAGTTGAAGGCGTCGAGCAGGTTGATGTAGCCGGGCTTGCCGTTTAGAACCGTAAAGGGAAGGGCTGCGCCGTTTTTCATGAAAACGCGCGCGGGCTTCTGGTTGGGGTTGCAGCCGTATTTGAGTTCCAGCTCGTTCATGTCGTCCTCCTCAGTCGCCTGAATTTTTGTTGAACAGCTTCACTTCGCCGTTCACGTTCGCATAAAGGGACACCTTATTGTCCGCGTTGAGCGCCGCCCAGACTTCTTCGGGCGAGGGGACGCTCGCCTCCATCGGCTCGCCCGCAAAGGTGGGCAGGGGGTTTCCGTCCCCCTGATAGGTGCTGATGAAATAGCCCTTGCCCTTGTCGCAGCCTTCGTAGCAGAAGAACTCGCGCAGACAGCGCCCATCCTTACGCTTGAGGATGGACAGCTCGAAGGAGCCGTCCTCGTGCATGATGGCGGAGATGCGCGGCGTCCAGTTCGGCTCGTCCGGCTCGTATTCGCGTGTCATGAGGCCGCGGCGAAAGTCGCCGTGCTCGCAGATGGTGTCGGTCTGGTCGCCGTTCGTCACGACGAGGTCGCGCCCCATCGTGCGCACGGGATGATAGATGATGAGGCTGGGGTCAGAGAGCTTGGCGGGGTCGTGCGCCTCGGTGCGGATGCCGTCCTCGGTCTTGACAAAGACGCGGTTGCGGCTGTTCTCGCTGCGCCCCATGATGAAATAATACACACAGCGGCGTCCGACAAGGATGCCGCGGCCGGGATAAGAGGTCGCTTTTAAAAACTCCAGAAAATCAGTCATTTTTCTGCTCCTTCTCTCTTACGATCTCTGCGCAGACGCGCTCTGCCGCAAGCGGCAGCAACTGCCATTCCGCCTGCTCCATCACACGCCGCTGTATCGTTTCGGGCGTGTCGCTCGGCGCGATCTCCACCGCCTTTTGCAGCAGGATCTCGCCGCCGTCGGGAATTTCGTTGACAAAGTGTACCGTCGCGCCCGTGACCTTCACGCCGCGCGCGAGCGCGGCCTCGTGTACCCTCAAGCCATACATCCCCTTGCCGCAGAAGGCGGGGATCAGGGACGGATGGACATTCAGAATGCGCCGCGGCCACTGCCTCGTGAACGCCGCGCTGAGGATGAACGTAAAGCCTGCGAGGAGAATGAGGTCGATCTCCTGCTCGCGCAGCAGTGCGGAAAGCTCGTTTTCAAACGGCTTCTGCCCGCAGGCGGGCGAGAGCACGCGTGCCGCAACACCCGCGTTTTCCGCCCGCGTGAGCGCATAGGCCCCCGCGCGGGAAGAAACGACCAGCACGATCTCGCCGTGCGGCATTTTTCCGTCGCGCTGCGCGTCGAGCAGCGCCTGCAAATTCGTGCCGCCGCCGGAGACCAGCACGGCGATGCGGGCGCATGTCAGCATAGCGCCACCTTTTCCTCGCCCGATACGATCTCACCGATGACGCCCGCTTCCTGACCGAGAGAATGCAGCGCGGCGAGCGCCTTATCGGCGCTGTCTCTTGCAGCGACGAGCACCATGCCCGTGCCCATGTTGAAGGTGTTGAACATATCGCGCTCCGAGATGCCGCCCATGCGCGCGAGCAGGGGGAAGATGGGCGGGATGTGCAGCGCTTTCTTTTCGATCTTCGCGCACAGGCCGTCGGGAATGCAGCGCGGAATGTTCTCATAAAAGCCGCCGCCAGTGATGTGGCTGATGCCGCGGACATCGGCGGCCTCAACGGCCGCTAACACAGGACGGACATAGATCTTCGTCGGGCGCAGCAGCTCCTCGCCGAGCTCGCAGCCCAGCTCGCCGTAATACTGCCCGAGGTCGGCGTTCTCCACATCGAACACCTTGCGCACGAGCGAGTAGCCGTTGGAGTGCAGTCCGCTGGAGGGCAGCGCGATGACCACATCCCCCGGCTGCATTTTGTTCTTGTCCAGAATTTTGTCACGGTCCACGACGCCCACGGCAAAGCCCGCAAGGTCATAGTCGTCCGGCTTCATCGTGCCGGGGTGTTCAGCGGTCTCGCCGCCGATGAGCGCGCAGCCCGCGCGCACACAGCCCTCGGATACGCCCGAGACCAGCGACACGACCTTTTCCGGGATGTTCTTGCCGATGGCGATGTAGTCGAGGAAGAACAGCGGCTTCGCCCCGCAGCAGATAATGTCGTTGACGCACATCGCCACGCAGTCGATGCCGACGGTGTTGTGACGATCCATGAGCTGCGCGATGCGCTGTTTGGTGCCCACGCCGTCCGTGCCGGAGACCAGCACAGGCTTTTCAAGCCCGTGCAGGTCCAGCGAGAAAAGCCCGCCGAAGCCGCCGAGATCGGAGATCACATCGGCTGTGAGCGTGCGCTGTACATAGCGGTTCATCATTTTTACGCCCTGATAGCCCGCCTCAATGTCAACGCCGGCGGCCGCGTATGCTTTCGAGTGAGAGATGCCCATAATGTCATTCCTTTCCGGTCCAGCAGTAGGTGCAGACCTTGTCCCTGTCAAGACCGATCGCCTCCAGCAGCCCGTCAAGGGACTGATAGGAGAGTGAATCAAAGCCGAACTGTGCGCAGATCTCGTGCAGCAGGCATTTTCCGCGCTCGGTGCGGCTGTCGGCGTATTCCTCCAGATGCTTTTGGCCCTCGTTGCCCTCCAGCTCCTGCACCATGCGGCGCGCGAGCAGGTCCATGGCGCTGTTGCCGCGCGAAAAGTTCAGGTAGCGGCAGGGGTACATGATGGGCGGGCAGGCCGAGCGCATATGGACCTCCGCCGCGCCGGTGCTGTATAAAAAATCCACGGTCTCGCGCAGCTGCGTGCCGCGCACGATGGAGTCATCCACAAACAGCAGCTTCTTTCCCTCGATCAGCTCCGGCACGGGGATCTGCTTCATGCGCGCCACTCTGCTGCGCACCTGCTGATCCTCCGGCATGAAGGAGCGCGGCCAGGTCGGGGTGTATTTCACAAAGGGACGCGCAAGGGGCTTGCCGCTGTGGTTGGCATAGCCCATGGCGTGCGGCACGCCGGAATCTGGCACGCCGGCGACGAAATCCACCTCGGGCACGCCGCCGCGCTCCGCCTCATCCCGCGCCATGATCGCGCCGTTGCGGTAGCGCATCAGCTCCACATTCACACCCTCGTAGTTAGAGTTCGGGTAGCCGTAATAGGTCCACAAAAAGGCGCAGATCTTCATCTGCTTCCCTGCGGGAGAGAGTGTTTGGAAGCCCTTGGCGTTCAGCCGGACGATCTCCCGCGGCCCCAGCTCATAGGCGTCCTGATAGTCGAGCTTATGATAGGCGAAGGACTCGAACGATACGCAGTAGCCGTCCTCGCGCTGTCCGATCAGCACAGGGAGGCGTCCCATGCTGTCACGCGCGGCGATCAGCTCTCCTTCCTCGGTCAAAATCAGGATCGTCATGGAGCCGTCGATGACCTCCTGCGCGTGGAGGATGCCGGAGACAAGGTCGTTTTCCTGATTGATGAGCGCGGCGGTCAGCTCGGTGACATTCACGCGGCCGCTGCTCAGCGTCAGAAATTGCTGGCCCTTGTCGGAGAGATAAGTCTTCACCAGCTCGTCAGTGTTGTTGATGATGCCGACCGTCACGATGGCGTACAGGCCCAGATGGGAGCGCACGAGCAGCGGCTGAGGGTCGCTGTCGCTGATGCAGCCGAGCCCCGCGTGGCCGCGGAAGTCCGCGAGGTCCCGCTCAAACTTCGTCCGAAAGGGCGTATTTTCAATGTTGTGTATTTGGCGCTGGAAGCCCTCCTTCTTGTCAAAGAGCACCATTCCGCCGCGGCGCGTGCCGAGGTGAGAATGATAGTCCGTGCCGAAGAAGACATCCAGCGCGACATCGCGGTCCGAGACCGCGCCGAAAAAGCCCCCCATTACGCAAAGAACAGCTCGGAGAGCGTCATGGGGTCGATGTACTTTCCGTCCCGATAGACGCGCATATTGCCGGAGGAGATCTCGTCGATCAGCATCACGCTGCCATCCGGCGCGTAGCCGTACTCAAACTTGATGTCATAGAGGACAAGGCCCTTTTCGCGCAGGTCGTCCGCGACGATCTCGGTGATCTTCTGCGTCATGGCCTTGATGTCGTCATACTGCTGCTCAGTCATCACGCCCAGCGCCACAAGGCCGTCCTTCGTCACCAGCGGATCGCCCAGCGCGTCATTTTTGAAGGTCGTCTCCACATAGGCGGGCAGGTCGGCGCCCTCTTCAATGTACTCACCGTAGCGGCGGCGGAAGCTCCCCACCGCCTTGAGGCGGCAGATGACCTCCAGCCCGTGGCCGAAGACTTTCGCGGGCAGGACCTCCATCGTGGTCTCCTTCAGATCCGCGGAGACATAGTGCGTGCGGATGCCGGCGGCGTTGATCTTTTCAAAAAAGTGCTTGGTCATGCGTAGGTTGACATTGCCCACGCCCTCGATGGTCAGGCCCACGCTGTTCTCGCCGGGGTCAAACACGCCGTCCTTGCCCGTGCAGTCATCCTTGAACCTGAGCAGGTAGTTGCCGTTGTCCAGTGCGAATACATTCTTGGTCTTTCCGGTATATACGAGTTTCATTGCTTTCAGCTCTCCTTTTATTTCTTGAAGTGTACTCCTTATTTACTGATAAAGCGCCCGAACCTCTTCGTCCGCGCGCAGCACGGCGTCCCGTTCCCGCGTCCGCGCCTCGTCCAGCTTTTGGGCGAGCTCCGCGTCGGAGACCGCCATGATCTGCACCGCCAGCAGCGCGGCGTTCTTCCCGCCGTCCACCGCCACCGTCGCCACAGGGATGCCGCTCGGCATCTGCACGGTGGAGAGCAGTGCGTCCATGCCGTCAAGCTTCGTCCCGCTGCACGGCACGCCGATCACCGGCAGCGTGGTGTTTGCCGCCATCGCGCCGGCAAGATGCGCCGCCATGCCGGCGAACGCGAGGATAACAGAAAATCCGCCCTCCCGAGCCGACGCGGCAAATTCCCTTGCCTCATTCGGACAGCGGTGAGCGGATAATACGCGCACTTCCATCTGGACGCCGTAGTCTCGCAATACGCCTACGGCCTTCTCCGCGACGGGCAGATCACTCTTGCTGCCCATAACGATCGCAACCTTTCTCATTTGCGTTCCCTCCTTCAAACATAAAAATAGGCGCTCCGCTGCCCTTTGCAGTTGGAGTGCCCGGACGGTCGGCCTCTGAAACGCGCCGCCTCAGAGCAATGCTCCCTGCTCCCCCCGTGGTAGCCCACATTCCGTCAGTTACAAGGGGCTCAACTTGAATTCAGTGTACCATACGCCCTGCTTTTCGTCCATTCCACAAAAAGGAGAAAGAAGATAGAAAATCTTAGCTATATTTGTATCGTTATGACAATTCATAAGATACGCTTATATCGCGTCTTGAGAAAACTTATCGCCGAAAAACCATTTTTTTGTCTTGACAAGGCGATCCTCGCGTGGTATTCTATCAAAAACTTGAGGAAAGAGAGGCGATCGTCGTGACCGTGGTTTTGAAGGGTGCGCAGGTGTTCCACCGAGGTGCTTTCAGCGGCGGTGATGTTTCCGTTTCCTTTGGGGATCGTGTTTTTTGCAAGGATATTGTTTTTCCTTCGTCCCTGAATGTTTCTTCCTTTACCATATTACCCGGTTTCGTTGATGTGCATGTGCATCTTCGGGAGCCGGGTTTTTCTTATAAGGAGACCATCCGCACCGGCTCTTTAGCGGCGGCCCACGGCGGCTATACCGCCGTGGGCGCCATGCCGAATCTGAACCCTGTGCCGGACAGCATGGAGACGCTGCAAATGGAGCTGGACGCCATTCAAAAAGACGCCGTGATCCGCGTTCTGCCCTACGGGGCCATCACGAAAGGCGAGCAGGGCAGGGAACTGGCGGACTTGGACGCCATGGCCCCCTATGTGGTGGCTTTCTCCGACGACGGAAAGGGCGTTCAGGATCGTGATATGATGCGCCGCGCCATGCTGGAGGCCAAGCGCCTCGGCAAGCTGATCGTGGCCCACTGCGAGGACAATTCTCTGCTGCGGGGCGGCTACATCCACGACGGCGCTTATGCCCGCGCCCACGGACATCGGGGTATCTGCTCCGAGAGCGAGTGGCGGCCCATCCAGCGGGATCTGGAACTGGTGCGGGAGACAGGCTGCGGCTATCACGTCTGCCACATCTCCACCAAGGAGAGCGTCGCACTCATCCGCAAGGCCAAGGCTGAGGGCCTGAATGTCACCTGCGAGACCGGCCCCCACTACCTGCTGCTGGACGATTCCTGCTTGCAGGAGGACGGCCGTTTCAAAATGAACCCGCCCCTCCGGGACAAGGCGGATCGGGAAGCCCTGTTGGAGGGTTTGGCGGACGGAACCATCGACATGATCGCCACGGATCACGCCCCCCACAGCGCCGAGGAAAAGGGCGGGGGACTGGAAAAAAGCGCCATGGGCATCGTGGGACTGGAAACGGCCTTCCCGCTGCTCTATACGTATTTGGTAAAGCCCGGCGTCATTTCCTTTGCCCGCTTGATGGAACTGCTCCATGACGCGCCCTGCCGCCGCTTCGGCATTGCGCCGGCCACCGGCTTTACCGTGTTTGATTTGAACCGTACCTATCCGATCGACCCCGCTGAATTTCTGTCCATGGGCCGGGCCACGCCCTTTGCGGGCTGGAGTGTACAGGGCCGCTGCCTGCTGACAGCCATGGAGGGGCGGGCGGTCTGGTATGATAAGACCTTGCTGGAGGGGGAGGACGCCGAATGAAGGAGACACTGCTGACTGTTTTGGAAAATACCCGGCTGGCAGACGGCATCTACCGTCTGCGGCTGGCGGGGGACACCTCTGCCATCACCGCACCGGGGCAGTTCGTGAATTTGAAGCTTTCAGGTTTTTTCCTTCGCCGCCCCATCTCCGTGTGCGATTGGGAGAACGGGGAAGTGACCCTGATTTATAAGGTTTTGGGCCATGGCACCGAGGCCATGACGGGCATGGCTGTCGGCACGGCGCTGGATGTGCTGACGGGCCTTGGCAACGGCTTTGACTTGTCCCGCAGTGGGGAACACCCCCTGCTGGTGGGCGGCGGCGTGGGTATCCCGCCGCTGTATGGCCTTGCCAAGCGGCTGACCGCACAAGGTAAGCGCGTCACCGCCGTGCTGGGCTTTAACCGAAAATCCGAGATTTTTTTAGCGGAGGAATTTCGGGCGCTGGGTGCGGAGGTCGTCATCGCCACCGCCGATGGCAGCGTCGGTCTCAAGGGCCTCGTGACCGACGGCATGGCCGCCGTGTCCGACTATACCTATCTCTACACCTGCGGCCCGGAGCCGATGCTCAAGGCGGTGTACGCTGATTGCAAGACCTCCGGCCAGTTCAGCTTTGAGGAGCGGATGGGCTGCGGCTTCGGCGCCTGCATGGGCTGCTCCTGCGAGACGAAATACGGCAATAAGCGCATCTGTAAGGATGGCCCCGTGCTGGAAAAGGAGGAGATCGTATGGTGAACACAAAAGTGACCCTCTGCGGCATTGAGATGGACAACCCCATCATCCCCGCCAGCGGCACCTTCGGCTTTGGCTATGAGTTCGCGGAGCTGTACGACATCAATATGCTGGGTACCTTCTCCTTCAAGGGTACGACCCGGGAGCCCCGCTTCGGCAACCCCACGCCCCGCATCGCGGAGTACGCCGGCGGCCTGCTGAACGCGGTGGGTCTGCAAAACCCCGGCGTGGACGCGGTGATCGCAACGGAATTGCCAAAGCTCAAGCAGGTATTTCACAAGCCGGTGATGGCGAATGTCAGCGGCTTTTCCGCGGCGGAATACGCCGAGGTCTGCGAGAAGTTAGACGCGCAGGAGCAGGTGGGCTGGCTGGAGGTCAATATCTCCTGCCCCAACGTCCACGGCGGCGGCGCGGCCTTCGGCGCGGACCCCAAGTCCGCTGCCGAGGTGACGAAGGCGGTCCGGGCAGTGACGAAAAAGCCCATCATTTTAAAGCTGTCCCCCACGGCGGCTGATATTGCCGCCGTCGCCAGAGCCTGCGAGGACGCGGGGGCTGACGGCGTGAGCCTGATCAACACCCTGCCGGGAATGCGCATCGACCTGAAACGCCGCCGTCCGCTGCTGGCCAACACCACTGGCGGTATGTCCGGCCCGGGAATGCTCCCGCTGGCGGTGCGGATGGTGTATCAGGTCTACGAGGCCGTTTCCATCCCCATCGTGGGTATGGGCGGCGTCACCACGGCGGAGGACGTTATCGAGCTGATGCTGGCGGGCGCCACTGCCATCGGCGTGGGCGCGGCGAACCTTGTGGAGCCGTATGCCTGCAAGACCATCATTGAAAATCTGCCTGCCGTGATGGAACGATACGGCATGGAAAATCTGACGGAGATCATAGGAGGAGCACATCATGGGTAAGGACGTTATCGTTGCGCTGGACTTCGACAGCAAGGAAAAGACACTGGCCTTTTTAGACCGTTTCACCGAGGAAAAGCCCTTTGTGAAGATCGGCATGGAGCTGTTTTACGCCGAAGGTCCCTCCATCGTGCGGGAGATCCGGGCCCGAGGCCACAAGATCTTCCTGGATCTGAAGCTGCATGACATTCCCAACACCGTGAAAAAGGCCATGGCGGCATTGTCTGCGCTGGATGTGGACATCGTGAACCTCCACGCCGCCGGTACCGCCGCCATGATGACCGCCGCGCTGGAGGGCCTGACGCGCCCCGACGGTACTCGGCCGCTGCTCATCGCCGTAACGCAGCTGACCTCAACGGATCAGGAGAGTATGGAGCGAGAGCTGTGGATCGAAAAGCCCATCGCCGAGGTGGTGATGCACTATGCCGAAAACGCCGCGCAGGCAGGTCTGGACGGCGTGGTGTGCTCTCCGCTGGAGGCTGGGGCAGTCCACCAGCGCTGCGGCAAGGACTTCCTCACCGTGACCCCCGGTGTGCGCTTTGCCGACGGGGACGCGGGCGACCAGAAACGGGTCACCACGCCGGCCAAGGCCAAAGAACTTGGCTCCGACTACATCGTGGTGGGCCGTCCCATCACCCAGGCGGAGAACCCCGCGGCCGCCTACCGCCGCTGCCGAGAGGAGTTTGTGGACTGATGCGCTGGGATACGGTCCTTTTTGATCTGGACGGAACGGTGACGGATTCGCAGGAGGGCATTGTGAACTCGGTGTCCTATGCGTTGAAGCGTCTTGGCCGGGAGGTCCCCTCTCCAGACATGCTGACCACTTTTGTCGGTCCGCCTCTTCACGAAAGCTTCCCTGCGCTCTGCGGGATGAATGAAGAGGAAACAGAGCGGGCGATCCGCGAGTTCCGCATTTATTTTGAACGCTACGGTTGGGCGGAAAACGCCCCTTATGCCGGAATGGCCGAGTTGCTTGCAAGCCTGTGCGCAGCGGGACTGCGGCTGGTGATTGCAACGTCGAAGCCGGAGGAATTTGCGCGGAGAGTTTTGCGGCATTTTGAGCTGGCGCAGTATTTTGACGACATCTGCGGCTCCCGTCTGGAGGATAAGTCCAGCGCGGACAAGGCGAGCGTCGTGCGCACAGCGCTCATGCGCGCCGATGTGACGGGACACGCCGTCATGGTCGGCGACCGCCGCCACGACATATACGGGGCGCACGCCAACGGCCTTGAGGCAATCGGCGTACTCTACGGCTACGGCAGCCGCGAGGAGCTGACCGCCGCCGGAGCGGAACATCTTGCCGCCGATCTCAACGAGCTGAAAGCAATTCTGCTTCAGGAATAAAAAACAACGGGAGGAACATGGATATGGACATCAGCAGCAGGGTCGCTCAAGGCCTGCTCTCCATCGGCGCGGTCTTTCTGCGCCCGCAGGAGCCGTTTACCTGGGCGAGCGGCATCAAAAGCCCGATCTATTGCGATAACCGCCTCATTCTCACCGCCCCCGCCGTGCGTGAGACAGTCGAGCGCGCCATTGCGGACACGGTACACCGTGAGTTTCCGCAGGCGGAGGTTTTGATGGGCACCGCCACGGCGGGCATCGCCCACGCCGCCATCGCCGCGCATCTGCTCGGCCTGCCCATGGGCTATGTGCGCTCGGGCAGCAAGGACCACGGCAGAAAAAATCAGATTGAGGGCAGGCTCGAGGCGGGGCAGAGGGTCGTCGTGATCGAGGACCTCATCTCCACCGGCGGCAGCGTGCTGGATACGGTCGCGGCGCTGCGCGAGGCAGGCGCCGAGGTGCTGGGCGTCGTGAGCATCTTCACCTACGGCATGAAAAAGGGCGTTGAGCGCATGGCCGAGGCGAAGGTCAAGAGCGTGAGCCTGACAAATCTGGATACCATCGCCCGCGTGGGCGCAGAGGAGCATTACATCACCGAGGCGGACGTTGCGCGGCTGCTGGCCTTCCGCGATGACCCCGCCGACGAAAGCTGGATCAAAAAAGGAGGAACAAACTGATATGAAAAGCCTGATCGATATTCTGGAGCTCTCCGAGCAGGAGATCATGGAGCTGGTGAATACCGCCTGCGACATCATCGACCACCCCGCCGAATACGCGCACAAGTGCGACGGCAGAATCCTCGCGACCCTCTTCTTCGAGCCCTCCACCCGCACCCGTCTGAGCTTTGAGAGCGCGATGCTCTCCCTCGGCGGGCAGGTGCTCGGCTTCTCGGAGGCGAAAAGCTCGTCCGCCGCCAAGGGCGAGAGCGTGGCGGACACGATCCGCACCGTGAGCTGCTACAGCGACATCATCGCCATGCGCCATCCCAAGGAGGGCGCGCCGCTGGTCGCCTCCATGCACTCGCTCGTGCCCGTCATCAACGCCGGCGACGGCGGCCACAACCACCCCACGCAGACGCTGACCGACCTTCTGACCATCCACCGCGAGATGGGGCGCTTTGAAAACCTCACGGTGGGCCTCTGCGGCGACCTCAAATTCGGCCGCACGGTACACTCCCTCGTCGCCGCGATGAGCCGTTACACCGGCATCCGCTTCGTGCTCATCTCCCCCGAGGAGCTCAAGCTGCCGCGCTATGTCAAGGAGCAGTACATCAAGGCCAAGAACATCCCTTACACGCAGTCCACCGACCTCGAGACCGTCATGCCGGAGCTGGACATCCTCTACATGACGCGCGTGCAGCGCGAGCGCTTCTTCAACGAGGAAGACTATCTGCGCCTCAAGGACAGCTACATCCTCACGTCCGACAAGCTCAGGGGCGCGAAGGAGTCTCTTCGCATCCTGCATCCGCTGCCGCGTGTGAACGAGATCTCCGTCGCCGTGGACGACGACCCGCGCGCGTGCTACTTCAAGCAGGTGCAGTACGGCAAGTACATCCGCATGGCGCTGATCCTCAAGCTGTTGGAAATCAAGTGAGAAAGGAAGTGCGACACAATGATCATTGACTCTATTCAAAACGGCATCGTCATCGACCACATCACCGCGGGAAAATCCATGGAGCTCTATCAGATCCTCGGCCTCGATCAGCTTGACTGCACGGTGGCCATCCTCAAAAACGTTACGAGCGGCAAGCTCGGCTGCAAGGACATCATCAAGATCGACCGCGAAATGGACCTTGACTGGGACCTGATCGGCTACGTCGATCCGAGCATCACCGTCAACATCATCCGCGACGGGAAACTCGTGGAAAAGCGCACGCTCAAGCTGCCTGAGCGCATCCGTGGCGTGCTCAAGTGCAAAAACCCGCGCTGCATCACCTCCGTTGAGCAGGAGCTGCCGCAGGAGTTTGTGCTAACGGATCGTGAAAAGCGCGTTTACCGCTGCCGCTACTGCGAAACGCAGGCGGGTAAATAGGCTTTTGTAAGGCAGAAGTCGAGAAGATCCTGCTTGCAGAGAAGTATGCAGAATCAGACAAGCCTCGACGCACAGGGAGCCTCCTCTCAGCACGCTGTACTGTCCGGGCGCAAAGCCGAAGGCTTCAGATGCACCGTGGAGGATGCTCGGCATATCATCACAATAGAGAGAATCTTCGGATACCCTCTATTGCAGCGATGCAGGAACAATGAAAGCTCTTTATCAATTAGGACATGGCGATGAAGGGCCCGGAGCATGTTCTTCTGTTTTGCACTGTAATCATGGCAGAGAGACGTAAGGAATATCCCCGGCTTGGCCGGGGATATTCCTTTTGCAGCTGCCAGACAGCATTTCTACTATAACAGGGAGATTTCTTTTCCCACAATAGTCTCAGCCTGCTCCCGCCGCTTTCGATACTCCTCCAGATACCGGTCCAGACAGACCTTGTTGACGGTAGCCGAGATCGTGCTGCGCAGGAGATCCTTGGCATCAGACTCGGTTTCACCAAGTCCCTCCACTGCAGGAGCGACACCAAACGCTGCGCCGAGCATATTCTCAAACTCATCGCAGAAGTAGTCATAGGCGGTCTGAAGGGGATAGCACTCCTCCTGTATGCTAAACATCAGTCGAAGCCCCTCCAAAGGAACAACAGGCTTGACCACCGCGATGAACAGAAGCCGCGCAAGATGTTCGGCTGTATACAGCTTTTTTTGAGGGGCAGGAACCAGCTTCTGCTTGACATAGTTACTCACCATGGATCCAGTCAGTTCAGGCTCTCCTAACGGTGCCAACCGGGCGTTGATATAGCGCACCACCTGCTCCAGATACAGTCCGACCTCCGGGATCTGTGCATAGCGCGGCAGACGGAAGGCCGCGATGTCCGCCGTGATTCTGTTTTGCATTTCTTTTTCCATATTGTTATTATAAGCGTTTCCTCTGCAAAGTTCAACGGCTTTGCGAAATATTTTTAACAGTTTATTAAAAGCCGTTGACGAAGAAATAAAAAGCTGATAAACTGCATCCATCCCTTACCGGAACCGAACGACACTTTTTCAGTTGGAGGTCATCTTATGGATCAGATCCGCATTGCCGCAGACTCAAGCTGCGACCTGCTTACCATGGACGGCGTGGACTTTGTCAGCGTTCCGCTCACCGTCCGTACTGCTGTGGAGGAATTTCGCGATGACGCCGCGCTCGATGTCGACGCGATGGTCACAACACTTCGCGGCACGAAGGGCCGCACCTTCAGCGCCTGCCCGAACATCGCGGACTGGGAGTCCGCCTTTGGCGAAAGCGGCGATGTACTCGCGTTCACCATTACAAGCAGCCTTTCGGGCAGCTGCAGCGCGGCACTTGCCGCAAAGAAACGCTGCGAGGAGCAGAATCCCTCTCGCCGCATTTTTGTGGTGGACACGCTGTCCGCCGGTCCGGAGATCGCCCTGCTCATCGAAAAGTCAGCCGCCGAACTGCGCTCCGGCAAGAGCTTCGAGGAGGTCTGCACAGCCGTACAGCAGTATCAGCGCCGTACCCATCTGCTCTTTGCGCTGGAATCCATGCACAATCTCGCCCAGAACGGACGAATCAGCAAGCTGGCAGCAACGATGGCCGGTGTTCTCGGCATCCGCGCCGTTGGGCAGGCCAGCGAGGAGGGCACGCTTGAGATGCTCGGCAAATGTCGGGGCGCTCGAAAAACGCAGGAGCTCCTGTTGAGTGAAATGGTGCGGCTTGGCTACAGGGGCGGCAGCGTCCGCATCGGGCATTGCCGGAACGCGACATTTGCATTGGAGCTCTGCACCGAGATCCGGCGGCGATCTCCGGGGGCAGAGGTGAAAAGCTATCCGCTACGTGGGCTGTGCAGCTACTATGCAGAACACGGCGGGATTATGCTGGGCTTTGAGTCATGAAACGAAGGTCTCGGACAGGAAGGCGCTGCTGCATCTTGCGGTACGCATTCTGACACTGCCGCCCATCGTCATCGGGGTAACGCTGCTTCTGATGTACGCTCCGACAGGGCTTCTGACGCGCAGGGAGCTGCTGCTGTGCGAGGTGTTCCTGCTGGTTATCCCCTTGGCGGCGTACCCGCTGCGGGAGATCTTCCACATTGGAAAGGACCGGCGCAGGGGGCAGCGCCGTTGGGTATCTGTGCGGGTTTCTCTGGTCAATGCTGACGCCATGCTCCTGGCTCGTCCATATCCTGTTTCTCTCTTATGTCATTTCTATCGCGGCGCTGTTGCTGCTCAACGTGGGCTTTGGCCTTCGCGCAAGCGGACACGCCTGCAGCACAACAGCTCCGGCGTTTCTGTTGACATGGAAGCTGCATCCGCTTTTTGCCATACCGTCCGTTCTGCTGATCGCAGCAGTGTACCGCTCCTCCCTAAAGCTGTCGCGCCATACCCTGCCGCAGCTTCTGGCCGGCTCGGCGGTCAGTCTGTTAGCCTGTGTGATCTCGATTATGGTTTATGGCGTCAGATAAAACGATACTGCGCCGCATCGCCGTTTCATTTGACGGTGGCGCGGCGCAGTCCTGTCTTTATTGCAGCTTCTTCAATCGCTGCTGTTCTGTTCTGCGTTATATTGATTCTTGAAAAACGCTACCACAACGGCGCCGGGGCCCGCATGGGTTCCGATCACACTTCCTACGGTCGTATAGCGAATTTCTTTCAGTTTTCCCTCCCAGATGTGACGGCTGTCTTCGATATACTTTAGCAGCAGCGCGTCAGAAATTCCACTGTAGCCCAGCAGAACCGGCCTGCTGAAATCAATGCCGCCCGCCTTGTCGATCTCCTGAACGAGCAGATTGTTCCCCATTTTCGAGCCGCGTGCTTTCCCCAGCAGGTGTATCTCGCCGTCAGTGACGGAGATCACAGGCTTGATATTCAGCACCCCGCCGGCAAATGCGGCGGTCTTGGAAATGCGTCCACCCCGCTTAAGGTATTTGAGGGTGTCCACCAGTGCCACCACAACGATTTTTTCTTCTCTTTCTCCAGAGCATCCGCAATTTCCTCTGCGGACATTCCCGCGTCCAAAAGCCGGAACGCAAGCTCCGCCAAAATACCCGTTCCCATCGCTGCGCTTGTGCCGCTCTTCCACCGCCTGCTTCAGCGCCGCCTGCAGCACCGCATGGACACGCCGCACGAAGGTGTTGGACAGGGGCTTGTCGTTCTGTTTCGCTCCACGGGGCATCCTACCGTTTTCTTTCAGGTCGTTATACATTCTCTGGATGTGGATGGACGAGAGCTGCTTAAGCTTGATCGCGCCGATGGCCGGGATGATGTGGTGTTCAATGATCCCCTCATAGCCCTTGGCGGTGTTGTAGCGGATGATGTGGCTGTAGATCAGATTGCGGTATCCGCCCTCGGTGTTGCCGTTCCACTTTTGTCGGTTAGTGGTAAACCAGTGGACGCTCCATTGCCCAACCGTGAGATTATTTTCTTTCTGCATATCATCGCCTCCTTTTTGGCAAACGAACAATATCACAGAAAGCAGGAAATAGCTACTGAAAAGAATATAAAATAGATGACGATTTCGAACTCGACATTATTCCAATCCAGAAAAATGTTTGGAAAGGATGCTCTTTATCTCCTCAATGTCTGAGACCACACTTTCGACTTCCGCAGACGAGTCTACACCTTGGCCTCCGGCAATTAAGGTTTCGATGAATTGTAGCGTTTCTGTTATCTCGGTTAACAATTCTGCCGAAATCTGTTCTCCAACGACATCATCCAGAGTTTCTTTGATCTCTAAAACTTGCTGACTCAGTGCATTCAGTTCAGCATGGTATGCCTGCGGCTCATTTGTGGTGAATGGAACAGCAGTTGTAGGAAAGGAGTAAAAACAC